>ERZ837910.228-NODE-228-length-87141-cov-19.618308_pt1 | contig 87141 bp, 82 predicted proteins | sample MGYA00519940_ERZ837910 | MGnify/ENA primary metagenome ERZ837910 (study PRJEB31850, sample SAMEA3708825) | human gut metagenome | biome: human gut; feature: human-associated habitat; material: faeces | place: China | collected 2014 ... | reverse complement strand
ATTCCTCTTATCATGTATCTAAAGAAAAAACATCTGCCCAGCGGCAGAAAAGAAAGAAACCGCTGCTGGGCAGTGCGCCTTTTGGTCTATTGAAATCTTGCAGCATAGCCGCAGCGGCGGCAGAGGGCTTCGGCGGCTTGTTTCTTAGAGAAGCCATCGTAGATGGCCTTGGCCCTGGGGGACGCCAGAATGGCATCCAGGTCCTCCTCAAAGAGATTCCCAAGGTCCAGGTCCCCCTCGTGGTCCAGGCAGCAGGGCACCACAGTGCCGTCCCAAAGAATGCCCAGCTGGTCCCGCAGGCCATAGCAGAAATAGGGGGCGGGATACTCCGGTGCGGACAGGTCCGGCCAGTCGAATTTATCTCCCGGCTCCAGAAAAATCCGGTCGCCCAGGGCGGTGCCCCGTCTGCCGGGAAGCCAATTGCCCGGGAAGCCCCGGTGCAGCGCATCCAGAATCTCTCGGTTCCGTTCATCCGCGCCGCCGTTGTTCCAAAGCCTGTATACCACGATTTTTTTGCTCTGTGCCGCTTGCCCGAATGCAATGCAGTCAGAAAGATAGCTTTCAAAGGGCACAGCCAGATCGTTGGCTTCAAAGGCGTGGAGGGAGATATTGATTTTGTGCAGGGCTGGGGCGTTCAAAAGGATATCCTGCCGGGAAGAGAGCAATGTGCCGTTGGTGGTCAGGATGATTTTGAAGCCCGCTTCTGCCGCTAAGGATAGGTATTGCTCCAGATTTGGGTGGCACAGGGGTTCTCCCATGAGATGAAAATAGAGATAGTCCGTATAGGGGCGCAGCTTTTGAAGGGCAGCCGCAAAGTGGAGCGCATCCATGGCACCGCTTTTGCGCTTGGTCCCGGGACAGAAGGCACAACGCAGGTTGCACCGGTTGGAAATCTCCAAATAGACCTTTCGGAATCGCTTCATAGTTGGGTTCCTTTCAAAAAATCGCGGAAAAAGGGCGGCAGAGTTTGCCGCCCTTTTCGTAGCTTTTTTACAGCAGCGGAATGCCTGCTTTTTCACAGGTGTCCATGGTTTCCTGATCCCAAATGCTGGACTGCACCTCGCCAATGTGGGCGCAGCCCATGAGCAGCATGGCAAGCCGGGATTGGCCGATGCCGCCGCCAATGGTCAGGGGCAGTTCATTGTGCAGGAGCATCTGATGGAAGGGGAGCTTCCGCCGGTCGTCGCAGCCTGCAATGGTCAGCTGCCGGTCCAGGGCTTCCGCATCCACGCGGATACCCATGGAGGAGATTTCCAGCGCCCGGTTCAGGACCGGGTTCCAGAAGAAGATGTCGCAGTTCAGGCTCCAGTCGTCATAGTCCGGGGCGCGGCCGTCGTGGGGCTTGCCGGAGCGCAGCGCCCCGCCAATCTGCATGATGCAGGCAGTGGGGTGCTCCCGAACATAGGCGTTTTCCCGCTGGGATGGGGTCAGGTCCGGGTACATGTCCTCCAGCTCTTGAGTCGTGATAAAGCTGACCTCCCGGTTCAAGCGCAGGGTAAGCTGCGGAAAACGGACATGGAGCCGGTCATTGGTGTCGCAGATAGACCGAACAATGGCCTCTACAATGAGCTTCAGGTAATCCAGATTCCGATTCTCCCGGGTGATGATCTTCTCCCAGTCCCACTGGTCCACATAGATGGAGTGGACATTGTCCAGCTCCTCATCCCGGCGGATGGCGTTCATATCGGTGTACAGGCCGTTGCCAACGGTGAAATGGTATCGCTTCAGAGCCAGCCGCTTCCACTTGGCCAGGGAGTGCACCACCTGGGCATCCTTGCCTACAGCGGGAATATCAAAGCTGACAGGCCGCTCATAGCCGTTCAGATTGTCGTTCAGGCCGGAATCCTCGGTGACGAACAGGGGGGCGGACACGCGCTTCAAGTTCAGTGCATTGGAAAATTCCTGCTGGAAGGTCTGCTTGATATAGGCAATGGCCCGCTGGGTGTCATAGGCGTCCAGCGCGGGCGTATAGTTTTCGGGAATATAAATGGTACGCATTGTGATTCGCCGCTTTCTTTTGTGTTTTGTAGAAGCCTCTCCGGGAGTGCTTACAGAATATGCTTCATTTCCTGGACCTTGTCCGTAAATTTCTTGTGCAGGGTGTCCCGCCGCTCTTCCAGGCGGCACAGGCCCTCCATCAGCTCGCCGTTGACTTTAAAGACCGAGTCAAGTCCGTGGTGGTGGGTGGGATAGCCGCCGCTGCGGTAGCGGTCAATGACCACTTCGTACCGCTCCCGGGCAATGTCCACAGCCGTTTCCCAGGAAATATACAGCTCCTGCTGGGCGTGCTGCCCGATGACCGTCATGGCGGGGATATCCAGTTTTTGCAGGCAGGCGGCCATGCTCTCGGCATTCTCCTCAATCAGCAGGCCGTTGCGTCCGTCGGTAATGCCCTCGGCGGCACAGCTGCCGCCAATCAGCACAGCGCCCAGGCCGCAGGCCGCAGCCTCCCGGACTACCAGACCGTTGGTATCGAAGGTGGAGGGGAACAGGAAAAGATTTGCCCGACAATACCAGGCCCGGAGCTTTTCCCGGTCCGCCTCCGGGCCTGGGAAAAAGCACTTGTCCTGCAGATTCAGACTCTCGCTGTAGCTTTTTACAGCCTCAAAGTCTCCGCCGCCGCCGACAAAGACCATGCGGAAGTCCTTTCCTCCGGCTTTCAGTGCGGCCATGGCATCCAGAATAATGCGCAGGCCCTTATACCACATGATCCGGCCTACGAACAGAAAAACAGGCATGTTTCCGGGCAAATCCAAGCCGGAAGTGACCTCTTGAACCAGCGCCTCGCTGACCCTGCCCCGGGGCAGATCGACGCCATTTTGCATAATGACGCATTCGCCCTCATAGCCCAGCGACCGCAGATTTTCCGCAGCCCCACGGCTGACGGCCCAGACCTCGTCGCAGGCATTGATGTTTTCCACCAGGGCGCGCTTGCTGCTTTCCTGAAGCACCTTGGAGTGGATGAGATTCGCAATATCCACATCGAACTTGGTGTGATAGGTCATGACCAGAGGCACATCCAGTACCTGCCGGAATTCCCGACCCAGCATGGTGGAGACAATGGGACAGTGGCTGTGCAGCAGCGCCGGCTTGTGCTCGGTCAGCTGCCGCATAACCTCCGGCGCAAAGGGAACGCCCGCCATATATCCGGCGGTCATGCTGCGCAGATCCAGGGCAGGATAGCGCAGAACAGGGAAGGGATAGCCTCCATCGTCCGCGCCGGGATATTCCGGGGTGACGACAATGGAATCGTCCCCCAGTGCATGAAGGCTTTCCCCGTAATTCAAAACCGCATTGGCCACGCCGTCAATGACCGGGGGGAAGGAATCATTCAAAAGGCAAATCGTCTGCAATATACTCACCCTTGTCTTTCCAAAGTATGCTCCTAGAATAGCACACTTACCGGGGAAAAGTCAATGATGATACTTCTCCCAAAGGTAGCGCATGGCCACGGCATAGCCTTGGAGGCCCTGCCCCTTGACAGTTTTCTCACAATACATCCCGGCATAGGAGACTTGCCGGAAGGGCTCCCGGGCGTCCACATCGGAAATGTGGACCTCCACTGCCGGAATGGACACGGCTTTCAGCGCATCCAGAATGGCAACGCTGGTGTGGGTGTAGGCGGCGGGGTTGATGACGATGCCGTCCACCTTGCCGTAGCTCTCCTGAATCTTATCCACCAGAGCGCCCTCGTGATTGGACTGGAACTGCTCAAGCTCCACGCCCAGCTCCTTCGCCGTATCGTCAAGGAGCTGCAGCAGATCGGCAAAGGTCTGCATGCCGTAAATCCCCGGCTCCCGAATTCCAACCATATTGATATTCGGTCCGTTCAGAACCAGAATCTTCATTGTGCGGTTCTCCCTTCTGAAAGTCTTTGGCAGATTTCCTCAGCGGTCTTTTCGGGGGAGCGTGTATTCTCCACGGAAAAATCGCTGAATGCTGCATACATCGGTGCGCGCTTTTGATACATGGCATCCAGCTTCCCCACTTGGGACAGGGGACGGCCGTCCGTCGGCAGTGCATCCAGGTCTCGTTTCAGCCAGACGATGGTGCCGTTGCGGTGGAGGGCCTCATAATTGGCAGGAATCGTCACGCAGCCGCCGCCGGTAGCAATCACCAGGCCGGACTGCTTGCCCAGGTCCTTCAAAACGTCCGATTCCAGCTTCCGGAAGGCAGCCTCGCCATCCTGGGGGATGATTTCCGTGATGGGCCGCCCGGCACGGGCTTCCAACTCCGTGTCGGCATCCAGAAACTTCTTTCCCAGTATCCCGGAGAGAATGGTGCCCACGGTGGTCTTGCCGCATCCGGGCATACCGATGAGAATCACATTCTCCATCTGTGCCCAAAGAGAGCTATAGATGGTGCTGATCACACCGTCATCGATTTTTGCACCGGTGAACCATTCGGCGCTTTCCTTGGCCTGGGCCACCAGCATTTTCAGGCCGTTCTCTGTTTTCAGGCCCTGCTTTTCTGCCGCAAGCAAAATTTTTGTCCGGGCGGGATTGTAGATGAGGTCCAGCACACCCTCCAGCTTTGGGAAAAGGGACAGGTCCTCTATGGCTGCGCCATCCACATTGGGATACATCCCCACAGGGGTGGCGTTGACGATCAGCGCGGCATCCGTGTGCCGTTCCAGATTTTGATAATTATCCGGCCCGGAGCGGGACAAGATCACCACATGGGCGCCATGCTCCCGCAGCACAGCCAGAGCCGTATTGGAGGCACCGCCGCTGCCGCAAACCAGGGCCTTCTTGCCCTGCACGTCAATTCCGGAGTCTGCCAACATGGTCTCGAAGCCAAAATAATCCGTATTGTGCCCAATGAGTCTTCCGTCCGGCTTACGGACGATGGTATTCACGGCTCCCAGCCTCTTTGCACGGTCCGACAGCTCGTCCAAAAAGGGGATCACATCTTTTTTATAGGGAATGGTCACGTTCAATCCCGTAAAATCGCCATTTTTCAGAAAATCCTCCAGCGCCTCCGGCTCTTTTTCAAAGAGCGCATAGCCATAGGAGCCAAGCATGGCGTGAATCTGGGGAGAATAGCTGTGGCCAAGCTTTCTGCCAAGCAAACCGCACTGCATCAGACTACCTCCGTAAAGCTGCCCAGATATTTGAATTCCTCGCAGAAATCATCCAGCTCGCAGATCAGCTGCACGAACTCCTCGGAATAGATGGAGGTCTCCAGGTCAAAATAGAACATGAATTCGAATTCCCGATCGGGAATGGGCCGGGATTCCAGCTTGGTCACGTTGATGCCCAGCGCATAGATTCTTGCCAGGACCTTGTACAGTGCGCCGGGCTTGTGGTTCAGCACCATCATGATGCTGGTTTTGTCCGAACCCGGGTAGATTTCCAGGTCCTTGCTGATGCAGATGAAGCGGGTGCGGTTGTTCCCCTTGTCCTGAATGGAGGCGGCCAGATTTTGCAGACCATAGAGCTCTGCGCAGGACCGGCTGCTGATAGCCGCCACATCCTTGCGGCCGGAGGAGGCCACCATTTCCGCTGCCACGGCGGTATTGGCCACGGCAACCACATTCACATTTTTCAGCCCGTGCAGGAAGCTGCCGCACTGATTGATGGCCTGCTCATGGGAATAGATTTCCCGAATATCCTCCAGTTTTGCCCCCGGCGCAGCCAGCAGGTTGTGGTCCACCTTCAGCCGGAAGGTGCGGACGATGTAGAAATTGTGCTGAATCATCAAATCGTACACCTTGGTCACTGAACCAGCGGTGGAATTCTCAATGGGCAGGATGCCATACTTGCACAGCCCCTGCTCGATAGCCTGGAAGACCCCGTCGAAGGTCTTGAAATAGAGGATCATGGGATTTTTGATGATCTTTTCGCAGGCAAGCTGGGAGTAAGCACCTTCAACGCCCTGGCAGGCCACCTGGGCCTGCTGCGGGAAGAGCTTGGGTGTCTCCTCAATGGCCTTGCTGACCTTCTCATAAAGGGCACGGTTGCCGCCGTTGCGTTTGGCCTGATAGCTACGGCTCAGCTCGAAGAGCATGGAATACAGTGTTCTCGTGTAGGCGGCCATTTCCGGGCCAGCCTTTTGCGCCACGTCCTGAAGCTTTTCCCGCTCCCGGGCGGGCATGAAAATGGGCAGATTGTTTGCCTTTTTATAGTCTGCTACCTGGGCGGCAACGTCCATGCGGCGGCAGAACAGCTTGATGATTTCGTCATCAATTTCGTCAATCTGGCCTCTCAGTTCCGTTAAATCCATATCTTTCAACTCCTAATCTCTGAAAAAACCGTCTGCCAAAAGCATGTCCATCAGCACAATGGCAGCGGCAGACTCCACCACGGGGACCGCCCGGGGCACAATGCAGGGGTCGTGCCGTCCCTTGACCTCCAGGATGCATTCCTCCAGTGTGGAGAGACGAACGCTTTTCTGGGCCTGTGCAATGGAGGGGGTGGGCTTAAAAGCAGCCCGGAAAATCAGGGGCATTCCATCGGTGATTCCCCCCAGAATTCCGCCGCAGTTGTTGGTCTGGGTGACGATTTTTCCGTCTTCCACCCGGAAGGGGTCGTTGCTTTGGCTGCCCCGCAGAGAGGCAACCCCAAAACCCGCTCCGAATTCCACGCCCTTGACAGCCGGTATGCCATAGAGCATCTGGGCAAGCCTTCCCTCCATACCGCCGAACATGGGCTCTCCAAGCCCGGCAGGGAGGCCTGTGACGGCGCACTCTACAATCCCGCCGACGCTGTCCAGATTTTCCTTTGCCTGGGCAATGCGCGCCTGCATTTGTTCGCCTTTCCCGGCATCCAGCGTTGGAAAGGGAGATAGTACCCGGTCCGTTGCCGGAGAGACGGGGTCATAGGGCGTATCCCAGATGTCTGCAATCATGGCAATGTGGGCAGAGATGACAATTCCCTTGCGTTCCAGCCACTGCTTGCACAGTCCGCCCGCAATGCAGAGGGGGGCCGTCAACCGCCCGGAGAAGTGGCCGCCGCCGGCAGCGTCCTGGTGCCCATGGTATTTGATTTGCGCCGTGTAATCGGCGTGGCCTGGCCGGGGGCAGCCTTTCAGATTGGCATAGTCCCCGGAGCGGGTGTTTGTGTTGCGGATCACCGCTGCAATGGGGGCTCCACAGGTGGCGCCCTCCTCCAGCCCGGAGAGAAATTCCGGCGCGTCTGCCTCCTTGCGGGGGGTAGCGTATGCATTCTGTCCCGGAGCGCGGCGGGCCAGAAAGGCGCGCAATGCCGCCAGATCTACGCCCAGTCCTGCCGGAATACCGTCCAGAACCATGCCAATGCCCGCGCCGTGGGACTGGCCGAAAATCGATAGCTTTAGATGTTCACCGTAGGTGCTGCTCATAGCTGCCTCCTAGTTTTCGAAATTCTTCAAAGAATCCGGGGTAGGATTTTTCTACGCACTGTGCCCCCAGAATGGTAACGCCTTTTTGACACACCGTGGCCGCTATGGCCGCTGCCATGGCAATGCGATGGTCGTTCCGGCTGTCCACGGTTCCGCCTTTCAGACCGGTACCGCAAACCGTCAGGGTATCCTCCGTGGCGGAGGCTTTGCCGCCTAAAGCTACCAGCATGGCAATGACGGATTCCACACGGTCTGATTCCTTTAGACGCAGCCGCCGAATATCCGTGAAGACCGCTCCGTGGTTTGCCGCGGCAGTCACGGCCAGAATGGGCACCAGGTCTGGAATGTCCGCAGCGCAGATGGTCAAATTGTCCGCGGCCAGTGCCGGAAGAAGCCGGGCGCAGGCCCGGTCCCCCTGGGGAGAATCCGGGTTCAGGTTTTGAACGGTGATGCTGCTGCCCAGAGCCTTTGCCGCCAGGAAGAAGGCAGCGTTGCTCCAGTCACCCTCTACGGTCAGCTCTCCCGGGCTGCGGAAGCCGCCGCCGGAAACGGTGAAGCCTTCAGCAGGTTTGCCGAACAGCGCCATGGCCTGCTGCGTCATGGTCACATAAGGGGCGGATTCCAGCTTTCCTAAAACCGCAATGCGGCTTTCCCCGGGAATCAGGGCACAGGCCAGAAGCAGGCCGGTGATAAACTGGCTGGAAACCCCGCCGCTGATGCGGTAAACACCGGGGCACAGCCGCCCGGTGCAGCGGATGGTGGCCTCCGTGGGCCGGGTCAGGGTGCAGCCCATGCGTTCCAGCTCCTCCCACATGGGGCTCAAGGGCCGCTGGGGGAGCCTGCCGGTCATCAAAAAAGTGGCGTCGCAGCCAAGCGCCCCGGCCACCGGCAGCAGAAACCGCAATGTAGAGCCGCTGTCCTGGCAGGGGAGAACGGCAGATTCGGGAATTTCCTGAACAGGTTTTACAGAAAAACCGTCCGGGTGTCTGGTGATCTCTGCACCCAGAGCATTCAGGCATTGGGCGGTTGCATCAATGTCCCGGTTGCTTTCGGGGCAGTGCAGGACGGTCTCTCTGTCCGCAAAAGCGGCGCAGATCAGCATTCTGTGGGCCTGGGATTTGGAGGGAATGGCAGTAACCGTGCCGTGGAGTTTTCCGGGTGTAATGGTAATATCCATAGCCTTACATTCCTTCCTGAATCCAGGCAAGCACATCCGAAACCGGGACAGGGAGCACCTTGCAGGAGCCGATGGCTTCCGGGACAATGAGATCCAGGGTGCCGCCGCTTCGCTTTTTATCGGAAAGGGCAATTTCCGCCAGAATCTCGGGGTCATCACCCGTTTCCACCGGCAGACCATAGGCACGCAGGGTTTTGAGAATGCGGCCACAGTCCTCCGTAGAAAGGATTTTCTTTGCCGCTGCGGCTCTTGCCACAATGGCTGTGCCAATGGCTACGCTTTGACCGTGAGACAGGGTGAAGCGGCTGTTGGCCTCCACGCTGTGACCAATGGTGTGGCCCAGATTCAGCAGCTTTCTGGCCCCAACGTCAAATTCGTCCCGGTCCACCACATCCCGCTTCATGGCAACGCAGCGTTCAATGACGTATTCCCGGTCAAATTCCATTCCGGTTTCCGACAGATAGTCAAAGAAATCCCGGTCAAAGAGAATGCCATACTTGATGACCTCCGCACAGCCGTCCCGGAAGGTGGCCTTCGGCAGAGTGTCCAGGCAGGCGGTATCGCAGAGCACCAGGCTGGGCTGCCAGAAGGCACCCACCAGATTCTTACCCTCCGGCAGATCAATGGCGGTCTTGCCGCCAACGGAGGAATCCACCGCCGCAAGCAGGGTCGTAGGCACCTGTACAAACCGAATGCCCCGCAGATAGGTTGCTGCAGCAAAGCCTGCCAGGTCTCCCACCACGCCGCCGCCCAGGGCAACGATGGCATCGGTGCGTGTCAGGTGGTTCCGGGCCAGAAAGGTCAGAAGCTTCAAATAGGTATCTGCACACTTGCTGGCCTCTCCGGCGGGGAAGACAAAGCTTTTGACCTGAAATCCGGCGTCTGCCAGGCTTTTCTCAGCGGTTTGACCGAACAGGGGATAGACCGTTGTTTCGCTGACCAGAGCTACGGTTTGAATTTTTTCAAGCGCCTTCACATAGCCGCCAAGCTGGGGCAGCAGGCCGTTTCCAATCAAAATATCGTAGTTCTTGGAAGCTGCAACCGATAGTTTCCTCATCCGTCCACTTCCTCCTTTGCCTTTTTACCCGCTTCCAGCAGGGCAGTCAAGCGTTCTCCGTCCCTGGCTTCCAGAGCATCCCGATAGGCGATCAGACTGTCCAGATAGGTGTTCAGCTCGAATAGCAGATTGTCCCGGTTCTCCAGGAACAGCTCGCTCCACATGGGCGCATTCAGCCAGGCCACCCGGGTCAGGTCCTTGTAGCTTCCGGCGGAGAAGCCCTTGTGCTGCCGGGCTGTAGGGGATTTGATAAAGGCGTTGCTCAGCACGTGGGGCATCTGGGAGGTAAAGGCAATCATCCTGTCGTGCTCCTCCGCAGTGGTAACGGAGAACATTCCAAAGCCGCAGGGTGCCATGGCATCCTTTACCCGCTGCAAAAGGTCAATATCGTCAAATCTGGGGGGCACCAAAACCATGGGCGCGCCCTTGTAGAGATCTGCCCGGCTGTACTTGAAGCCGGAAAAATGGGAGCCTGCCATGGGGTGACCGCCTACAAAGGTAAAGCCGTATTTCCGGGCCACCGGGAAGCAGCGCTTGCAGACCTCCTGCTTAATGCCGCACAGGTCCAGAACCAGAGCACCGGAATCCACAAGGCGGCCGTTGTCCTCCAGCCATTTGGCGCTGCCGCCGGGGTAGATGGCAAGCAGCAGCAGTTTACACGCCGGGATTGTTTCCTCGTCCAGCCGTCCGTGGACCGCACCGGAGAGCATGGCAAAGGACAGGGTGCTTTCGTCCAGGTCGGCAGCATAGACCGTGTGACCTGCCACGGCATAAGCCCGGGCCATGGAGCCGCCAATCAGACCTAAGCCCAAAATGCCAACCTTCATACCATGGCCTCCCGAATGGCGCGGACCTTCCGGGCCACCTCGTCAAACTGGGCGGGGGTCAGGGACTGCGCACCGTCACACAGAGCCTTTTCAGGATTATTGTGGACTTCGATCATCAGACCATCCGCGCCCGCTGCCACGGCGGCACAGGACATGGCGGAGACCAGTCTGGATTTGCCTGTGGCATGGCTGGGGTCTGCAATTACAGGCAGATGGCTCAGTTCGTGCAGCACCGGAATGGCGGACAGATCCATGGTATTTCTGGTGTAGGTTTCAAAGGTCCGGATACCGCGCTCACAGAGGATCACATTTTCATTGCCCTCGCTCATGATGTATTCGGCGCTCATGAGCAGCTCTTGCAGGGTGTTGGCCAGGCCTCTTTTCAGGAGAATGGGTTTCTTCGTCTTGCCCAGCTCCTTCAGAAGGTCGAAATTCTGCATATTCCGGGCGCCGACCTGAATCACATCTACGTTTTCAAACAGATCCAGCGCATTGATATTCATGATTTCCGTCACGATGGGCAGCCCGGTTTCCTGCTTCGCAATTTCCAGCAGGCGCAGCCCGTCAGCGCCCATGCCCTGAAAGGCGTAGGGAGAGGTTCTGGGCTTGAAGGCACCGCCCCGCAGGATGGTAGCGCCGCTTTCCTTCACGGCCTTTGCAATGCCAACGATCTGCTCTTCGGATTCCACCGAGCAGGGACCGGCGATCATGGCAAAATATCCGCCGCCTATCCGGGCGGGGCCTGCCTCTACAATGGTGTCGTTGGGGTGGAACTTTCGGTTGGCCTGCTTGAAGGGCTCCGTGACACGCTTCACGGATTCCACCATGTCCAGGCTTTGCAGCAGCTCCATGTCCACCCGGCTGGTGTCACCCACCAGACCAAGAATGGTCACCTGGGTGCCCTCGGATACATGAACATCCAAATCCTGGTTTTTCAGCCACCGGATCAGGTGCTCCTTCTGCTCCTGGGTGGTTCCGTTTTTCAAAATCGCAATCATTTTTCCTTCCGCTCCTTGCAAAAAAATAAGCGCCGCACGGAAATTCGTGCGGCGCAAGGCTTCATTTTCGCATCTCAAAAGAATTGCAGCACAAATTTCTATTACCTTTTTGCCTCAAAAAAGTAATAGTAGTAATAAAAGTTGGCTGCAAACAGATTCAGCATGGAATTGCCTCCAAAGTGGGATTGAGGTGATTATAGCACCGGGAAAGGGGAATTGCAAGAGGTTTTGAAAATTTTTGTTCTTCCTTGAGAAAACCTTGTTTTTGCAGAAAAGACAGTGGACATTTGCGATAATATGTTTTATACTGAACGCAACGTATTTCCCTGGAGGTACCCATGGACTATCTTTCTCAACTCAATCCCGCCCAGGCAGAGGCTGTGACCACTACGGAAGGGTATATCCGGGTGGTGGCCGGTGCGGGCTCCGGAAAAACCAAAACGCTTACGGCGCGGTATATGTATCTGGTGGATATGCTGGGCATCTCCACTGCCAATATTCTCTGCGTGACCTTCACCAATAAGGCCGCAGCAGAGATGAAAAAGCGCATCCGTCGGCAGCTGCCCGACCAGGACCTGGCCAGGATCACCACCTTCCACGGCTTCTGCGTCTCCCTGCTAAAGGAGGACTGCCATGTGGTAGGCTATCCCAAAACCTTTCTCATCATGGATGAGGAGGATAAGAAGGCCATGCTCTCCACGGTTTTTGAGGATCTGGGCATTACAGGCCGGGATATCACCATCCAGGAGGCCATCGACCATATCGGCTGGCGCAAGGGCGGCAGAGGGTATGTCAAAACCCTCATCGATTCCGATATGAATCACCTTCTGGAGCTGACCCAAAGCGCATCCACCCTGAAAGACAAGATCCTCTACCGCTATTTTTACGAGCAGCGAAAGTGTTTTGCCCTGGATTTTGACGATTTGATCTATTTTGCCCTGTACATTCTCAACCACAGCCGGGAGGTGAGGGAAAAATGGCAGCAGCGGCTGGAATATGTCATGGTGGACGAATTTCAGGACATCGACAAGGATCAGTATTCTCTGGCGGATATTCTCTCCGGCTACCATAAGAACCTCTTTGTGGTGGGAGACCCGGACCAGACCATCTATACCTGGCGGGGGGCGGATGTGAAGTTCATTTTGGAATTCCCCAGCCGTCATCCCGGGGCGAAGACCATTTACTTAAACGAGAATTACCGCTCCGCACCCCAGATCCTTGCGGCCTCCAACGCCTTGATTGAAAAGAACCGGGAGCGGCTGGAAAAACGGCTCACCGCCGTCCGGGGCGATAACCGGAAGCCGCTGTATTTTCACGCCAAGACAAGTGCCCTGGAGGCAGACTGGATCACCGCCAATATGCGTGCTCTGCATGAGGCGGAGGAGGGAATCGCCTATTCCGATATGGGCGTGCTGTACCGCGCTCACTATGTATCCCGGGCGTTGGAGGAATCCCTGATCAAGAATAAAATTCCCTATGTTCTCTATTCCGGCGTGGAATTCTACAAACGTAAGGAAATCAAGGATGTGCTCAGCTATCTGCGCATGGTCTACCATCCGGATGATATCAGCTTTCTGCGCACCGTCAACGAGCCGAAGCGGGGGGTGGGCCGCACCCGGATCGCCGCACTGAAGGCCTATGCCGCTGCCAAGGGCTGCACATTGTATGACGCGCTGCTTGCCAATCTGGAAACGGAATCCTTCCGCAGAAGCCACGCCAAGGACTATGCCCGCCTGATTGAAAAATACCGGGCTGTTTACGACAACATGGACCTGACGGACCTGCTGGCAGGAATTCTCCACGACAGCGGCTACGAGGCCATGCTGCGTTCTGCCGGAGAGGAAGAGCGCCTGGACAACCTGGCAGAATTGAAGCAGGCCATTTTCGACTTTACCAGGAAGGCAGGGGAGACCGTGACCCTGGGCAATTATCTGGATCATGCCGCCCTCTTCACTAACATGGATACCGGGGAAAAGGCCCAGGCGGTGAAGCTCATGACCATCCACTCTGCCAAGGGCCTGGAATTCCCGGTGGTATTCCTGTGCGGATTGTCTGAGGGCATTTTCCCCGGCAAGCGGGCCAATACCCGGGAAAAGCTGGAAGAGGAACGGCGGCTTTGCTATGTTGCCTTTACCCGGGCCAGAGATCGCCTGTTCCTCTCCGATGCGGCAGGCACAAGCTACGACGGCTCTTTCCGCTATCCCAGCCGATTCCTCTTCAACGCCGAAAAGGAAAACGTGGACTACGCCGTGCCTCTGGAACCGGGCTTGGAGGAGAAAACCCAGTCCATTGTCCGGGAGACAGAGGATTTGGGCGAGCAGAGATGCGTCCCTTCGGACGTTACCGGCAAGCGGGTGCGCCATCCGGTGTTTGGAGCCGGTACCGTCATCGGTGTTCCCAGAGACGGCCAAGGGCTTATCGTCCAGTTCGACGGCATCGTCACCCCGCGAACCTTTGCCGACAGCGGAAAAGTCACATTTGAATAGAAACTGAGGGGCTCTGCAAAACAGCAGAACCCCTCAACTATTTTTAGCCGAAAATGGATTTATATTCCTCGTTGACGCTGTCCTCACAGCTGCGCATGGCGAGAATGGTCTTTTCCATCAGTTCTTCTAGCGTCCAGCCCAAGCGCTCGGCCCCCTGGGTGATCACATCCCGGGAGCAGCCTGCGGCGAATTTCTTGTCCTTGAATTTCTTCTTGAGGCTTGCTACCTCCATATCCATCACGCTTTTGCTGGGCCGCATCCGGGCGGCGGCACCGATGAGGCCCGTCAGCTCGTCGGCGGCAAACAGCACCTTTTCCATAGGCAGCGTGGGCTCTACATCGCAGCAGATCCCGTAGCCGTGGGAGCAGACGGCGTGGATGAATTCCGGCTCAGCACCGATTTCAGAAAGAAGCTCCGGCGCTTTCAGGCAGTGCTGCTCGGGATATTTTTCAAAATCCACATCGTGCAGCAGTCCTACCAGGCCCCAGAAATCTTCATCTTCGCCCATTTCCCGGGCAAAATACCGCATAGTGCCCTCTACGGTCAGGCCGTGGAAGATATGAAAAGGCTCCCGGTTGTACTTTTGCAGCAGCGCCAGGGCCTGGGCGCGTGTAATTTGGGTTCGCATATCAAGTCCTCCTTTGAAGCGTCTGGCGAAGAAGGCCGCCTTTGGGCGCTTTTGCCCACATTTTAGTTGAATGTATGGCTGTTGTCAACCTTGAATTCTGCAAACCTGAATGCTATACTGGTAAGCAATAAGGAGGTTTCGCTTCTATGGCAGATATGCTGGATTACATCCGCTGGCGGGGGGACTTGCCCTTCACGGTTTCGCCGCCCAATGAGGTGGATGCTGTCATTTTTTCCACTCTGAGCTATATTCCCTTCCGGGGCCGGGCAGCGTTTCACCCGGAGGAGGCCATTCCCTTTTCGGAGGCGGTGGAGGAGTTCTTTTCCTATCCGGAGCCGCCGGACTATGTGCGGGCGCAGCGGGATCTGGACCTGCTGAAGGCGGCAGGGGAGAGCGTCCGCTTTGGCAATACCCGCATAACCGAGTATCGCCCCAAGTTCATAAAAGAGCAGGATACCCAGTTTGCAGGAGTCACGTTTTTGCTGGATGACGGCAGCCTGTTCGTCACATTTCGTGGCACAGACAATACGCTGGTGGGCTGGAAGGAGGACCTGAGCATGAGTTTCCGGTCCGTGATCCCGTCTCAGGCTCTGGCAAAGCAGTATTTGCAGGATGTGCTCGTGACCCATTCCGGCCCCGTCCGAGTCAGCGGTCACTCCAAGGGCGGCAATGTGGCGGTTTATGCCGTGTCCCAGAGCGCACCGGTAATTCGGGACCGTGTGCTGGAAGTCTATAATCAGGAGGGCCCCGGCTTTTCTGCGGAATTCCTGGAAGACCCGGGCTATCAGGCCATTCTGCCGAAGATCCGCACCTATTTGCCCCAGGGCTCCATGATCGGCGTGGTACTCTACCGGGCAGAGCCGGTGATCATTGTCCAGAGCCATGAGACCGGCATTATGCAGCACGACCCCTTCAGCTGGGATATCTGCGGAACCGCCATCACAAGAATGGATGCTCTGAATGCCAATTCCCGATTTTTCCGGCTGACCATGGAAAATTGGCTGGCGGGCTTTGATATGGACGACCGGGTGCGCCTCGTCAATATGCTCTATGATCTGCTGACCTCGGGAGATGTGGAGGTCATGGACGATGTTTTACAGCCCAAGAGCCTTATCAATTACGTGGCCCGGCTCCGCGGGTCAGAGCTGATCCGAAAATACCTGGCATCGGACCTGAACAGTCTCTTAAAGGCCGCACGGAGAGCGCGGCTGCAGATGATGAAGGGACAATAGCCGTCGTCTTTCACAAAGAATTCTACGGATAATTATTGATTTTGAACAGATTCGTCCCTTGCTTTTTGGGAAAGTCTGTCATACAATCAGCATAGAAGCGCAAACACATTCAACTTTGAAAGGAATGTTCCGAAAAATGGCTGAAACCCTGAATGTCCCCGAGATTTTCGGCAGCGATGTATTCAACGAGGCGATTATGAAGCAGCGCCTTCCTGTGGAGGTCTATCGTGCCTGGGAAAACTGCATCCAGACCGGCTCCACACTGCCCCTGGACGTTGCCAACGAGATTGCCGAGGCGATGAAGATCTGGGCCCTGGAAAAGGGCGCTACCCACTATACCCACTGGTTCCAGCCCATGACGGGCATTACGGCGGAAAAGCACGATTCTTTCATTTCCCCTACGGGAGACGGCAGGGTGATCATGGAGTTCTCCGGCAAGGAGCTGGTCCGGGGAGAACCGGATGCCTCCTCATTCCCCTCGGGCGGTCTGCGGGCAACCTTCGAGGCCCGAGGCTACACCGCCTGGGACCCCACGGCCTGCGCCTTTGTCAAGGACGGCAGCCTGTATATTCCCACCATGTTTTTCTCCTATACCGGTGATTCTCTGGACAAGAAGACCCCGCTGCTGCGCTCTCTGGAGGAGGTTTCCCGGGAAGCCATCCGCATTCTGCGGCTCTTTGGCGACACGGAAACCCACCGGATCATTACCTGCGTGGGCGCTGAGCAGGAGTATTTCCTTCTGCCCAAGGACCTGTACGCCCAGCGGGAAGATCTGCGCCTGACGGGCCGAACCCTTTTTGGCGCAGCCGCGCCCAAGGGACAGGAGCTGGACGACCACTATTTCGCCGCCATCCGTACCCGGGTATCCGAATTCATGCAGGACCTGGATGAGCAGCTGTGGCGGCTGGGCATTCTCTCCAAAACAAAGCACAACGAGGGCGCACCCTGCCAGCATGAGCTTGCTCCCATTTACACGGATGCAAACAAGGCCTGCGATGACAACCAGCTCATTATGCGTACCATGAAAAAGTGCGCTGCCAAGCACAATCTGGTATGCCTGCTCCACGAAAAGCCCTTTGCCGGGGTCAACGGCAGCGGCAAGCACAACAACTGGTCCCTTTCTACGGATTCTGGCAAGAATCTGTTCAGTCCCGGGAAAACCCCACGGCAGAACGCTCAATTCCTGGTTTTCCTGGCAGCCTTTATCCAGGGCATTGATGAATACCAGGAGTTTCTGCGCTGCACAGTGGCCTCTGCCAGCAACGATACCCGCTTGGGCGCCAACGAAGCGCCTCCTGCCATCGTTTCCATCTTCCTGGGCGATGAGCTGAATGCCGTGGTCAAGTCCATCATCAATGGGACCAACTACACAGAGCCGGAAAAAAGCCTGCTGCGCATTGGCGTGGACGTGATGCCCGCCATTCCCAAGGACACCACGGATCGCAACCGTACCAGCCCCTTGGCCTTCACTGGCAACAAGTTCGAGCTGCGTATGCTGGGCTCCTCCCAGTCCATCGCCGGTCCCAATATCGCCCTGAATACCATTATGGCCGAGGAGCTGGGCCGCTTTGCCGATGAGCTGGAAAAGGCCGAGGATTTTGAAGCTACCCTGCAAAAGCTGGTTTGCAAGGCCCTGACGGACCACCGGCGCATCATCTTCGATGGCAATGGCTATTCCGAGGAATGGAAGCAGGAAGCCGCAAGAAGAGGCTTGAGCAACCTGCCATCCACTGCCGAGGCCATGAAGGCCTATCTGCTGCCGAAGAACATCGAGCTGGTCACCCGCCACGGCGTGTTTACGGAAACGGAATTCCGGGCCCGCCACGCAATCTACCTGGATGACTACCGGAAGAAGATCAATATCGAAGCCCGGACCATGGTGGACATGGCCGTGCAGCAGATCCTGCCCGCTGCCATGGGCTATACGGACGCCCTCTGCGGCGGTGTTGCCTCCAAAAAGAGCCTGGGTGTATCCTGCCGGGGCGAGATGGCCCTGATTCAGAAGCTCTCCGGTGCCTGCGATGCCGCCTATGACTGTGTAGAGCGGCTGAAAGAGGCCTTAAACCGCATCCCCGCCGATGAGGAGCAGGCTGCGGACCACTGCCACGGTGTCATCGTTCCTCTGATGCAGGAGCTTCGTACCCAGGCGGACATTCTGGAAAAAAACACCGCCAAGGCTTACTGGCCCTATCCCACTTACTCCGATTTGCTGTTTTACTAAGGCAACACCGCATAATTCGGCAGGAGCCGCAGACGAATTGTGTTGTGCTGCCCCAAGCCAAAAAAAGCCGCACACAGTGCCTTTCCAAAGGCTGTGTGCGGCGTTTTGCTACCAATCCGGCTCCAAAGCTGGTTTCATTGGACAATTTTGGAATATTTCATGGGTAATGCTGCGGTATTCTGCCACATCTGTGGCCTTTTTCAAACGCTTGCCCAGCTTTTCGGCTCCATCAAAGCGGCACAGCAGGTAGCGCCAGTTCTCTTTCAGCCGGAACATGGCGTTCCGGGAGCCGCCAAACAGGCAGGTGTACTGCTCCAGCAGCCCGTCGTAAAACGCCTGCAATTGTTTGGCATCCGTTCCCTTGGGGCACAGCATTCCCGGGTCGCCGATCAGCCCACGGCCCAGCATGATCTGCCGGACTGCCGGATGGCTATCGGAAAAGGAACGGATATCCTCCCGCGTGCACAGATTGCCATTGTAGCAAACCGGGTTTTTGCTTTTGACCAGAGCCGTTTCAAAAGAGGCCATATCCACGTCTCCCGTATAGAATGCCTTTCGTACCCGGGGGTGGACGATCAGCAGGGAAACGGGATAGCGGTTGTAGATTTCCAGAAGCCTTTCGAATTCTTCGGAGTCTTCCACTCCCAGCCGGGTTTTCAGAGAGATGGGCAGGGGGGACGATGCGAAAATTGCATCCAGAAATCTTTCCAGGCCGTCCGGGTCACGCAGCATTCCGGAGCCCTTTCCTTTGGAAAACACCGTCCCCGAAGGGCAGCCCAGATTCAGATTGACTTCGCCATAGCCTCTGTCTGCGCACTGCCGGGCCGCCCAGAGAAAATCCTCTGCGCTTTTGGTCAGCAGCTGGGGTACGGCGGTGAAGCTTTCGCTGTCTGCCAGAGGTAGCTCCCGGGCCTCCCGCTCCGTCAGGCTGCGGTGGACAGTGGGGGAGAAGAAGGGCATATAGTATTTATCTACGCCCGAAAAATACTTGTGGTGCAAACGCCGGTAGACGCTGTCGGTCAGCCCCTCCATGGGGGCAAAATAGTATTCCATAGTACCTCATAAAAAGGGCTGCCGCAAATGTCGCTTGCAGCAGCCCCTTCGTATAGCATTAGATTTCCATGATAACAGGCAGGATCATGGGGTTGCGCTTGGTGGTCTTGAAGAGGTAGCCGCTGATGTCGTTCTTGATGGCGGACTTAATGGCGGACCAATCCCGGACGCGCTTGCGCTGGCAGCGGTCGATGGCCTCCATGGCCACCTGCTTCAGCTCTTCCATCAGGTCTTCGGATTCCTTCACATAGATGAAGCCCCGGGTGATGATGTCCGGGCCGGAGACCACGCTGCCGTCCTGGCTGCTCAGGTTTACGCACACAACGATCATGCCGTCCTGGGCCAGATGCTTCCGGTCCCGCAGCACCACGCTGCCCACATCGCCCACGCCGGTTCCGTCCACAAAGACCTTTCCGGCGGGCACGGAACCATTGACCTTGCAGGATTTGCCGGTGAATTCGAACACGGTGCCGATTTCACCGATGTGGATGTTCCGGGGGTTCATACCCATGGACTGAGCCAGCTTGGCATGGATCTGCAAATGCCGCTGCTCACCGTGGAGGGGGATAAAGAACCGGGGCTTTACCAGGGCGTGAACGATTTTCAGCTCCTCCTGGCAGGCATGGCCGGAAACGTGGAGGCCCTCGCTCTTTTCATAGACCACGTCTGCGCCCTTGCGGTACAGCTCGTTGATGATCCTGGAAATGGCTTTTTCGTTGCCGGGAATGGCAGAGGCAGAGATGATGATCCGATCGCCGGAGGTGATGTCCACCTGCTTGTGGGTGGAGAATGCCATGCGGTACAGTGCGGACATATTCTCACCCTGGGAACCGGTGGAGACGATGACCAGCTTGTTCTTAGGAATGCTCTTAATGGTGTTCAGGTCCACAATGGTGCCCTGCTTCACCTTCAGATAGCCAAGCTCCTGGGCGACCTTGAGCATATTCTCCATGCTGCGGCCGGTGACGGCCACCTTCCGGCCATAGCGCTGGGCCGTGGAGATGACGCTCTGAATGCGGTGCATATTGGAGGCAAAGGTGGTGATGATGATCCGCTGGTCGCAGTTGCGGAACTGCCGGTCCAGGCTCTCGGCCACCACGTTTTCGCTGGGGGTATAGCCCTGGCGCTCCACATTGGTAGAGTCGGCCAGCAGAGCCAGAACGCCCTGATTGCCCAGTTCTCCAAGCCGGGCCAGATTCATCATGCCGTCGGCAGAGGTGGGGTCGATCTTGAAGTCACCGGTCATGACCACAGTGCCCACAGGGGTCTTAATGGCAAAGGCCACGGCATCCGCAATGGAGTGGTTCACATGGATGAATTCCACGCTGAAGCAGCCTGCCTTGACCACGTCGCCGGGCTTGTGGGTAATGAGCTTCACGGAGTCGGCGAGCCGATGCTCTTCCAGCTTTAGTTTAATCAGACCGTTGGTCATGGCGGTGCCGTGAATTGGGCAGTTGACCTGCTTCATGCAGTAGGGGATGGAGCCGATATGGTCTTCATGGCCGTGGGTGATGAACATACCTCGCAGCTTTTTTTGATTGGCGACCAGGTAGGAAAAGTCAGGGATCACCAGATCCACACCGTACATATCCTCTTCCGGGAAGCCTACGCCGCAGTCTACCACGATCATATCCTTGCCATATTCCAAAACGGTAATATTTTTACCGATCTCATCCAGTCCGCCCAGGGGAATAATCTTCAGTTTTTCAGCCAATTTAAATAAAATCTCCTTTCAAATATCACAAAACATCAAAGGCAGCACCGTACAATTCAGCAAGAGCAGGCAGCGAGAGATTTTTTGCCGGATGAAAGTTCTAAAAGCGGAGGAATACTTTTCGTATTTCCCACTTTTAGAACTGCACAGCCGGTGAAAAAGATTCGTTGACTGCCGCAGGCGAATTGTGCGGTGTTGCCCCAAAATTACATAGCAAACAAAGCGGCCGAGCCGGAAAACGGAAGCCCTGTATCGCCTCGTTTTTCCGGGCAGCGCCCACATATATATCGGAAAAGCAGCATAAAACTCCATGCGCCGTCGCCTGTGTGCCCATGGGCGTTTGCGGGGCGGAAACGGAAATCTGCTTTTCACAGCGGCATTTTGTGCCGATCTATATTTGTCTGCCGGGTCTGCCTACCCGCGCAATTCGTCCTATAGTATAGCACAGCTTTGCCCAAAAGTATACATTTATTTTCGTAAACAATTTTTTACGGCGAAATTGATCAGAAAAACAGTTGCGCCCGGAACGTTTTTTTGCTATAATAAATGAACCTATGTGCGTTGCCTGCACCCAAAGGCAGAAAGGAGCCACCATGGACAAAAAGCTGGAGCGTTTGCTGAAGCCCGGGAAAGGGATCTATTTTTTCATTCTGTTCTGCTTCTGTGCCCTGTCCTTTCTGACGGGGTATGTGTGGCTTGGGGTGGGAGAGCTGGCGGTTGCGCTGCTGACTCTGGCTTTCTACCTGGTAGAGCGAAGAGCCCGCAAGCGCAATTTAGAGCAATATTTACAGTCCGATCCGGATTCCCTGGAGAGCGTCTGCAAGGGAGAAGGTCCGCTGCCTGCGCTGATGGTCCGCATGGAAGACGGCAGCGTGGTCTGGGAAAATTACCGCTTTTCCAAGCTTACCGGCGGCCTGAAAGCCATGGTGGATGAAAAGCTGGAGGATGTGCTTCCCGGGGCGTCTCTGGAATTTCTCTACAACGGCAAGAGTGAGGCCCCCCAGGACGTGACACTGGATGGCCGCCGCTACCGGGTATACGGCAGCATCCTGCGGGGAGCCGGCAGCCGCTTGGGCGTGCTGTATCTCAGCGATTTGACGGAAATGTACCAGGTCAGGGATGAATATATTCGTTCCCGCCCGGTGATTGCCATCATTTTGATCGATAACTACGAGGAGATGACTCAAAATCTGACGGAAGGGGCCATTTCCAAGCTCAACGCCAGCCTGAATGAGGCCATTACCCAGTGGACCGAGGAATACAGAGGGCTGCTGCGTCGGCTGGAGCGGAACCGATTCCTGTTCATCTTTGAAAAACGGGATCTGGACCGGGCAAAGGCAGACAAATTCTCCCTGCTGGAGAAAATCCACAAAATTCAGAGCCCCTCCGGCCTGGCGGCTTCCATTTCCATTGGCTTGGGTGTGGACGGGGCCGACTTTGAAGAGGGCTACAGCTTTGCCGCCCTGAGCATTGAAATGGCTCTGAGTCGGGGCGGCGACCAGGCAGTCATCAAGGACCGGTTCAATTTTGATTTCTATGGCGGCCGCAGCAAGGAAACCGAGTACCGCAGCAAGGTCCGGTCCCGGGTAACGGCCAATTCCATCATGGAGCTCATTGCCCAGAGTGACCATGTATTCATCATGGGTCACAGGAATGCAGACCTGGATTCCCTTGGCGCGGCGGTTGGCATCAATTGCCTGTGCCGCAAGAAGGGCAAGAAGGCGAGCATTGTCATCGATGTGAATAACAACGCCTGCCCGAGGCTTTTGGACGAGCTGCGGAACGTGCCGGAGTACCGGGATGTGTTCATTTCCGGACAGGACGCGCTGCTGGACTGCGACAACAAGAGCATCCTGATCGTGGTGGATACCAACCGCCCGGATCAGGTGGAGTTCCAGCCCTTGCTGGAGGCCATTTCTAAGGTCTGCGTTGTGGACCACCACCGTCGGGCTGCGGACTACATCAATCCCGTTGTGGTCAACCTCCACGAGACCTATGCCTCTTCTGCCTCTGAGCTGGTAACGGAGCTTGTAAGCTATGCCGTGGAGAGCCGGGATGTTCTGCCCATCGAGGCCAAAAGCCTGATGGCCGGCATCTGCCTGGATACGAAATTCTTCAATGTCCGCACCGGTGAGCGGACCTTCGAGGCCGCTGCCGTTCTGCGCCGCATGGGCGCGGATACCACAGAGGTCAAGCTGCTGCTCCAGAACGATTTCCACGATACTCTGGAAAAATATCAAATCATCAAGGAAGCCAAGCTCTACCGGGACGACCTGGCCATTGCAGCCCTGGAGCAGACCACCAACCGCATTCTCGCCGCTCAGGCTGCGGACGAGCTGCTGAACATTTCCGGTATCACCGCCTCCTTCGTCCTGTATCCCGATGGAGACGTGACCATTATTTCCGCCCGCAGCATTGGCACCGCCAATGTGCAGATGATTTTGGAGCCTCTGGGCGGCGGCGGCAACGCTGCCACAGCCGGGGCGCAGATGCAGGGCGTCAGCGTAAAGGATGCACTGGATAAACTGATCGCGTCGATCGACGCTTTCTATGAAGAATAAGGAGATAAGAAGTATGAAAGTTATTTTGCTGCAGGATGTTCGTGGAAAGGGCAAGAAGGGCCAGATGTTGGAGGTTTCCGACGGCTACGCCCGGAACTATATGCTGCCCAGAAAGATCGCCATTGAGGCCACTGCCGATGCGGTGAACACCATGCGTATGAACGATAAAGCCACCCAGGAGCGCATTGCCAAGGAAAAAGCCGAGGCGATGGAGGTTTCCAAGAAGCTGCGTGAGATGACCGTGGTCGTGAATGCCAAGGGCGGCGGAAACGGTCGGCTCTTCGGTTCCGTCACCAATCAGGAGATTGCAGATGCCTTGAAGGCCAAAACCGGCATTGCCCTGGACAAGCGGAAGATCGTTATCACCGATGCTATTAAGAATGTGGGCACCTACACTGTGACCTGCAAGCTTGGCTATGAGATCACCGCTCCTCTGACGGTAAAGATCGAGGAAATCTGAGAAACCCCATATCCAAAGGAGGCAGACCATGGATGAAGAATTGATGGCCAGGCAGCAGCCCCAGTCCCTTGAGGCGGAGCAGGCCGTTCTCGGCTCTATTCTCATCGACAGCCGCTGCATTACCGACATCATCGGCATTCTCAAGCCGGAGGATTTCTACCAGGAGCAGAACCGGGAAATTTACGAAACGGTCTATACAATGTTCAATTTCTCGGAGACCATCGACCCCATCACCATCCTGGATAAGCTGAAGGAACTGGGCTATTATCACGACAATTCCCGGGACTACATCATGCAGCTTATGGAGATCACCCCAACAGCTGCCAATGCCGTCCGATATGCCAACATCGTCCAGGAAAAGGCCATGCTGCGGGGCCTGGGGCAGGCAGCTGGCGATATCACCGAGATGGTCTATGACCAGACCGGCACGGCAGGGGAGATTCTGGAATCCGCCGAAAAGAAAATCTATGCTCTGCGCAAGGGCGAGCGGGGAGACAGCCTGGAGCCCATCGGCACCACCATGCACCGGGTGTTTGACCACCTGAACGAGCTGTCCAAATCCGATTCCGCCATTGCGGGTATGTCCACCGGCCTGCGGGACCTGGACACCAAGATCAACGGCCTGAATAAGTCCGATTTGCTTTTGATCGCCGCCAGACCCGCCATGGGTAAGTCTGCCTTTGCCCTGAACATCGGAGTAAATGTGGCAGACAAGTACAACAAAACCGTGGCCATCTTCAACCTGGAAATGTCCAGAGAGCAGCTTGCCATGCGTATGCTGGCGAACAAAAGCTATGTAGAAATGCAGAAGCTGTCCACCGGCAAGCTCAGCGAGGACGAGTGGAACAAGATCTGCATGGGTGCCTCGGATTTGGGCCGGATGGACATCCGCATTGATGACAACCCCACCATTACTGTGGCCGATATCAATGCCAAATGCCGCCGCCTGGACAATCTGGGCCTCATCATCATCGACTATTTACAGCTGATGCAGGGCTCCGGCTACGGAAAGAACAACGAAAACCGTGTGGTCGTCGTTGGCGAAATCTCCCGTTCCCTGAAAATCATGGCGAAGGAGCTCAATGTGCCTGTGATCTGTCTGAGCCAGCTGTCCCGTGCGGTGGAAAGCCGAACGGATAAGCGGCCCATTCTGTCGGATCTTCGGGAATCCGGCGCTATCGAGCAGGACGCAGACTCCGTCATGTTCCTGTATCGGGATGAGTATTATAATCCAAACACCGAGGAAACCGGAACGGCGGAATGCATCGTTGCAAAGAACCGTCACGGGGAAACCGGCACGGTAAAGCTCCAGTGGGTTGGCCAGTATCAGTCCTTTGCGGACCGGGAGTGGAAGCATGCTGAATAAATTGCGCGCCTTTTTGAAAGAGCAGGCGCTTCTTTCCCCCGGAGACAAGGTAATTGCGGCGGTCTCCGGCGGCGCGGATTCCGTGGCAATGCTGTTTGCGCTGTATCTGCTGCGGGATGAGCTGGGGGTTACCCTGGAGGCCGCCCACTTCAATCACCATCTGCGCGGTGCCGAATCCGACCGGGACGAGGCCTTTGTGACGGATTTCTGCGGGCGCTACGATATTCCTTTGCATCTGGGCTCCGGCCGGATCGTCCCCGGCAAAAAGGGACTGGAAGCGGCGGCCCGGGATGCCCGGTACGCGTTTCTGAGGCGTCTGCCCGGAAAGGTTGCCACTGCCCATACCGCCGATGACAATGCCGAGACGGTGCTCATGCGCCTGATTCGGGGCACGGGGCTGAAAGGCCTGGGGGCCATTGCACCTGTCAGCGGAAATGTGATCCGCCCCATGCTCACGGTCACCCGGGATGACGTGGAGGCGTTTCTGGAGGAGTACGCCCTGCCCCATGTGGAGGACAGCTCCAACGGAACAGACGATTTTCTGCGCAACCGGATTCGGCACGGCATTCTGCCCCTGATGCGCGCGGAGAACCCCCGCATCGGTGAGAATCTGTCTGCAATGGCTCTGCTGCTTCGGCAGGATGAAGCCTGCCTCCAGGCGATGATTCCGGAGGAGCAAGTGTCGGATGTTTCTCGGTTGAAGGCCATGGAGCCGGCCCTGCGCAGGCGGGCGCTGGAACGTTTTTTGAAAGCCCAGGGCGTTCGGGAGCCGGAACAGATCCATATTTTGCAGGCGGAGCAGCTGCTGTACCACTGGAGCCCTTCCGCCGCTATGCAGTTCCCCGGCGGAGTAACCATCGGGCGGCAGTACGACCGCCTTGTCCGGCTGGAATGTGCCCCGGAATTGCCGGAGACCCGGCTGTCCGTTCCGGGAGAGACCTGTATTGGCGGAAAGCGTTTTGTAAGCGAATACACCACTGATTTGGAGGAACGGCCCGGCAGCGTGCTCGTTTGCCCCGTAGGGGTACTGACCGTTCGAAGCCGCCGCAGCGGCGACATCATGCGGCTCCCCGGCGGAACCAGGAGCCTGAAAAAGATGTATATTGACCGCAAGATCCCCGCATCGCAGCGCGCAGCTGTGCCTGTGCTGGCAGACGACCGAGGGGTTCTGGCGGTTTTTGGAATCGGAACGGATATACGCTTCCACCCCGATTCTCTCCCCGCAGTGCGGATCACGCTCATAGAGGAATAAACGGAGGTCACATTATGGAAAAAGATATTTTGAAGGTCCTGATTACCGAGGAGCAGATCCGTCAGCGGATTCAGGAGCTCGGCGAAGAACTGACCCGTGATTACCGGGACAAAGACCCCATCATTGTAGGCGTGCTGAAAGGCGTTGTCGTCTTCTACGCCGATATGATCCGGCAGATCAAGACACCCTGCCAGATGGATTTCATGTGGATCTCCTCCTATGAGGGCACCACCTCCACCGGCAATATGATGGTCAAGCGGGACATCGGCTCCGACATCAAGGGCCGCCATGTGCTGATTCTGGAGGATATTTATGACACCGGCAGCTCTCTGGACTTTACCTACAGGCACCTGCTGTCCAAGGAGCCTGCATCCCTGAAAATCTGCACCTTCCTGGATAAGCCCGAGCGCCGGAAGCCCGGCATCACCCTGAAACCCGACTATGTTGGCTACACCGTGCCCAATGAGTTCGTGGTTGGCTACGGCCTGGATTACAACGAGCATTACCGCAATCTGCCCTATATCGGTGTTCTGAAGCCTGAAGCCTATGGGGCCTGAGCGGAGAAATAAGGAGTTTTTGAAGCATTGAATTATCGTAAATTCATCCCGACAATTCTGTATCTGGTGGTTCTGTTTCTGATCCTCTCCTGGGCCAGCGGCCTGATGAGCGGCAGCAGCAGCTCCATGCCCTATTCCCAGGTCATCGAGCTGTTCCAGCAGGAGCAGGTCAAGAGCTTTGTGGTGAACGACAATACCATCACCCTGGAGCTTCGCGAGCCAGTAAACGGACGCACGCAGATCAAGACGAATCTGGCCCAGCCAGAGCTGTTCCGCAGCGACATGGAGGAGCTTTTCCAGGAGCAGCACGAAAAAGGCATTCTGGAAAGCTATGACTTTATCCCCGCCAAGAGCTTTTCCGTCTACGACATTATCCTGCCGCTGCTGATCGTCGGTGCGGTACTGCTGATTCTGTGGACCGTGCTCATGGGCCGTATGAACGGCAGCAATCCCATGGCCAATTTTGGCAAGGCCAGAACAGTCCTGGGTGTTCCGGACGGGAAAAAAGTGACCTTTGACGACGTGGCCGGTGCGGACGAAGAGAAGGAAGAGCTGGAGGAGATCGTAGACTTTCTGCGCAATCCCCAGAAATTCACCCAGATCGGTGCCCGCATCCCTCACGGTATTCTTCTGGTAGGCCCTCCGGGCACCGGCAAGACATTGCTCGCCCGGGCAGTTGCCGGCGAGGCAGGCGTGCAGTTTCTCTCCATTTCCGGCTCTGACTTTGTAGAGATGTATGTAGGCGTAGGCGCAAGCCGTGTCCGGGACCTGTTTGAGCAGGCAAAGAAGGTTGCTCCCGCCATTATCTTCATCGATGAGATCGATGCCGTGGGCCGCAAGCGCGGCACCGGCCTGGGCGGCGGCCATGACGAAAAGGAGCAGACTCTGAACCAGCTGCTGGTGGAAATGGACGGCTTCGGCCATACCGAGGGCATCATTGTCCTGGCGGCCACCAACCGCCCTGACATTCTTGACCCCGCTCTGCTGCGGCCCGGACGGTTTGACCGGCAGATCCAGGTCAACGCCCCGGATGTGAAGGGCCGGGAGGAGATTCTGAAAGTCCACGCCAAGGACAAAAAGCTGGATGACTCCGTCAATCTGCGCACCGTTGCCCGGGCAACCTCCGGCTTTACCGGCGCTGACCTGAGTAACCTCTTAAACGAGGCTGCCATTCTGGCCGCCCGGGAGAATCGCCCTGTGCTGAACATGGAGGACATCAACGAGGCTTTGATGAAGATCGTAGCCGGTCCTGCCAAGAAGAGCCACGTCCAGTCCCGCCGGGACCTGAAAACCACGGCCATCCACGAGGCCGGCCACGCCGTTGCCATGTACCGGCTGCCCTCTCACGACCCGGTACGGCAGATCTCCATTGTGCCCCGGGGCAGAAGCCTGGGGGCAACCTGGTACCTGCCCAAGGACGATTCCTCCAACCTGACCCGGAACGAGATGTACGAGCAGATCGTGGGGCTGCTGGGTGGAAGAGTGGCCGAGGCGCTGTATGTGGGGGATATCTCCGTGGGCGCTTCCAACGACATTGACCGGGCAACCAAGCTTGCCAAGGATATGGTGGCCCGCTACGGCATGTGCGAGAAGCTGGGTACCGTGTCCTATCTGGATGACGGCGAGGTCTTCATCGGCCGGGACTACCAGAACACCAAGAGCTATTCCGAAAAGGTAGCAGGGACTATTGACGAAGAGGTCAAAGCCCTGATCGATCAGGCCTATGACGACTGCAAGGCGATCTTGGAAAAGGACGGCGACAAGCTGCAGCAGGTGGTTGCTTACCTCATGGAGCACGAGACCATGACCGGCGCCCAGTTTGCAGACCTGATGGAGGGCCGCGAGCTCTCCGAAGCTTCTGCTACCGCTCTGACCGACGGCTACGGCGAGGAAGAAAGCGAATAAGTTTACCCCGGCAGAGCGATCTGCCGGGGCTTTTCCTGGTTGACAAAAAATGCTATAATAAAAATAGACCAAATATAAGGAGGAGCTTTCCATGCGAAAGAATTTTGGAGCAAAGCCCTGGAGCTACCCGCAGCCTGTATTCATCATTGCAGCCTATGACGAGGCGGGCAATCCGGATGCGATGAACGCCGCCTGGGGCGGCATCAGCGACACTGCGGAGGTTTCCATCTGCCTCAGCGCCAGCCACAAGACCGTGAAGAACATCCTGGCCAGAAAGGCCTTCACCATCAGCATGGCCACAGCTTCCCAGGTCGTTGCCTGCGACTATGTGGGCCTTGTCAGCGGCAACCAGGTACCGGATAAATTCCAGCGGGCCGGTTTCCATGCTGAAAAGGCCAGCCAGGTGGACGCGCCCCTCATTCAGGAGCTGCCCATGGCGTTGGAATGCGAGCTTGTGAGCTATGACCCCAGTACCGGACGGATGGTGGGCCGGATCGTCAACGTCAGCGCTGAGGAAGCCATTCTGGACGAAAGCGGAAAGATCGATCCGGAGAAGCTGGAGCCCATCGTCTTCGACCCCGTGCAGCAGACCTACCGAAAGCTGGGCGACACCGTCGGTCATGCCTTCCGGGACGGAAAAAAGCTGAAATAATTTTCAGTCGGATTTCACAAGGTGAGAAACACAATGGCTGTTTCGGCTGGAAAATCCTACAAAATCTTTCCTAGAAATGCAGTTTAGAAAAATGAAACTTGCATTTCTGGAAAGTCTATGCTATGATGGCCCCAACGAAAAACTGAATATCGTGCGATAGGAAGCTGACGGAAAACAGGGCTTTTGTCCGACCGAAGGAGTAACACTCTCAGGTGCTGCCGCAGGGTAGCGGGACCGCCGGTGGATCGCACTCTGGAGACATCTGAATGGATCAGAGGCCGAAGGTGCAAGGGGTGTTTATCACCGAATCTCTCAGGCAAAAGGACAGAGCTTTTTCATTTCAGCTGCGCTTCTTGCGCGGTGTATCTGAACTTTTGGCAGGAATACCCCTTTGCGGGTATTCCTGTTTTTTGAGAAAAGGGAGGATACATTTTATGAACGGACTGCGGGATATTGTAGCCATGGTCAACGGAAAGGTCAACAACTTTGTCTGGGGCCTGCCCATGCTGGTGCTGCTGGTGGGCACCGGCATTCTGATGACGGTTTTGACCAAGGGCTTTCAGCTGAGCCATTTCCGGTTCTGGATGGCGCATACCGTTGGCGCCATTTTCAAAAACAAGCACGTAACGGCCCATACTGCCAAGGAGGACCGGTCTATCAGCCAGTTCCAGAGCCTTTGCACCGCTCTGGCCGCCACCATCGGTACAGGCAACATCGCAGGCGTTGCTGCGGCCATTGCTGCAGGCGGTCCCGGGGCCATTTTCTGGATGTGGATCGTGGCCATTTTCGGCATGATGACGAACTTCTCCGAGAACGTTCTGGGCATCTACTACCGCCGGAAGAATGCCGCAGGGGAGTGGTCCGGCGGGGCCATGTACTATCTGCAGGACGGCCTGGGCAGCTTCCGGGGCTGTAAGCAGCTGGGCAAAGTCCTGGGGCTGCTGTTCAGTATATTCTGTATTCTCGCCAGCTTCGGCATTGGCAATATGGGACAGATCAATTCCATTGCCACCAACATGCGGGCGGTTTTCTCCATTCCCAACTGGGTCACGGGCGTGTTCCTGATGGCCGTTGCAGCTTTGGTCGTCGTGGGAGGCCTGAAGCGCATTGCGGCAGTCACGGAAAAGCTGGTACCGGTTATGGCGCTGCTGTATGTCGTTGGAGCATTGGCCATCGTTGCTATGAATTACCGGAGCATCCTGCCGGCTTTCGCTTCCATCTTCAAGGGTGCCTTTGCTATGAAGGCCGTCGGCGGCGGCATTGTGGGCAGCGGGGTAAAGGCGGCTGTGACCTGGGGCATGAAGCGGGGCGTGTTTTCCAATGAAGCAGGTCTCGGCTCCAGCGTCATGGTCCATTCCAGCTCCAATGTGAAAGAGCCTGTGGCCCAGGGAATGTGGGGCATTTTTGAGGTGTTTGCCGACACCCTGGTGGTGTGCACCCTGACTGCCCTGGTGGTCCTCACCAGCGGCCTCGTGGACCTGAATACCGGTGCGGTTTTGACCTCTATGGAGAAAACCGCCATGGTGGCTGAGGCCTTCAGTCTCCATTTCGGCGGCTTCGGCAGCGCCTTTATTGCCATTGCCATTTTGCTTTTTGCCTTCTCCACGGTGCTGGGCTGGAGCCACTACGGCACCAAGGCATTTGAATATCTCTTCGGCACCAAGGCCACGATTTTCTATAAAATCGTCTTTGTCCTTTTCACCATTGTCGGTGCAACCATGCAGCTGGATCTGGCCTGGGACCTCAGCGATACCTTCAACGGCCTTATGGCCATTCCCAACCTGATCGGCGTTGTGGCCCTCAGCGGTCTGGTGCGGAAAATCACCAGGAATTTCGTGGACCGCCGGATCTGCGGAAAAGACGTGGAACCCATGTACTCCGCTTTTGCAGATGTCCAGCAGGAGCAGGAAGTGCAGCCCTGATGGAATTTCGATTTTTCCTGTTGCGTCCAACCTCAGAATTTGCTATGATAGGAAGAAAAGGCTGATGGCTATGCCATTGGCAAAAAGAGAGGATGCACCATGCGGAAAATTATTTCTTTCACGTTGCTGCTTTGGATGCTCCTGGTGCCGGTCTGGGCTGAGGAGACCGAACCGGAGCCGACGGCAGCAGCGGCAGAGGCCATACAGATCCATACGCCCCAGGACCTGTCTGCCATGGCCCAGGAGCCGAATGGGGACTATATTCTGGCAGAGGACCTGGATATGGCAGGGGAAGAATGGATGCCCTTTGCGTTTTCCGGCACTCTGGACGGAAACGGCCACAGCATTCTGAACCTGACACTGTCTGAGCCCGGGGCAGAGATCATAACGGCGCTGGACGGCAATCAGAAGGAATATGACGCCGTGTATTGCGGTCTGTTCTCTACGCTGCAAAATGCCAGAATTCAGAATCTGAATCTGGTAAACGTCCGTGGGTGCATTGAAACGGCCCAGCCCTGCCTGGCCGGTCCCATAGCGGGCTACTGCATGGACAGCACCATTGAAAACTGCACTGTCTCCGGTCGGCTGGAGCTGCGAGCCTACAACGGAATGTTCGGACTGGGCGGCTTTGTGGGCTACGGCGTTGGCGATATTGTGAGCTGTACCACAGACATGACGTTGATCTGCGTGGATACGGACGAGAGCACCATGGACGAACAGTTCCTGGGCGGCGCCTATGCCACCGGATTCATGACAACGACGGGCTGCACCATTCGACTGGACGCCTATATTTCGGAGCACGGCTATGTCCACAGCGGCGGCGTTGTGGGAATGCTGATGCAGTATCCCATCGGTATGGGCCATTCCGCCATGCTTACGGACAACTCTATCGATGCCAAGATCAGCTTTTTCGAACACAACAAAAGCCGCCGGGCCTACTGCGGGAAGGTCTATGGCGAGCTCATGACGAGTGTCAACTATAACTATCGCATTACCGGCAATGAGGGCAGCCTGCAAAGGAACGAGACCTCGGACTATACCAGAGAGCTTCGGCCGGAGACCTGCGGCGAGCCCGATTACCAGCAGACCGTCGTGCCCTCGGACTGCACCCATTTCGGCTACACGGAATATGTCTGCCAGGGCTGCGGCTATACCTACCGGGACGACTATCAGCTGTGTGTGCACAGCGTCAGCACCTGGACGGTGGTAACGCCTGCCACCACAGAGCAGACCGGTAAGAGCATCGGCATCTGCGACATCTGCGGTGCAGAACAGACCCGGGAAGACCCTGTTCTTCCGGAGCCGGAGCCGGAACCCGAGACAGAGCCGGAGACCCAGCCGCAGACCGAACCCGAAACCCAGCCCCTGACCACCCAGCCGGAGACGGAGCCGGAAACCATTCCGGAAACCGCCCCGGAAACCCTTCCCGAGACCGAGCCGGAATCGGAAGGGAAGCACTCGAAGGCGTGGATTCCCTGGGTGCTCGGTGTTGCGGCGGTGGCCCTTGCAATTGGTATCCGGCATATGCTGTCCTATAAGCCGCAGCACGCCAAAAAACGTAAAAAGTAAAGAAACGCCCCATGGAATGCAGCCTTTGCTTCCATGGGGCGCTTTTCACTTTGCCTCAGCCAGAGCCTGCTTCAGAGCAACGGACAGCTGATCGGGGCAGGAGGTGCTCTTCATGCCGCACTGGATTCCGGCCACCCGGTCGATGACGTCCTCGGCCTTCATGCCTTCAACCAGAGCGCCGATGCCCTTCAGGTTGCCGTTGCAGCCGCCGACGAACTGCACGTTGTGGACCTTGCCGTCCTCCAGGTCGAAGAGAATCGTCCGGGAGCAGGTGCCTTTGGTGGTATACTCGTAATGCATTGCGTATTTTCCTTTCTTTGTTGCGCTTTATTTGGTTAAATCCACGATCTTAGCATCGATCATGGCGGCAATGGGTTCCGGAGGAACGATCATCTGGTGGCCCCGTTCTCCTGCGGAGAGCGCGATCTCATCACACAGCAGGCACAGCTCGTCCAGAAAAGTCGGGTATTTTTTCTTCATCCCCACCGGGCTGCAGCCGCCCCGGATGTAGCCCGTAAGGCCCAGAAGCTCTTTTACATGGATCAGTTCCATATTTTTGTCCCCCGCAGCCTTGGCGGCCTTTTTCAGGTCCAGCTCGCAGCACACGGGAATACAGAAAACATTGATGCCGGTCCGTTCCCCCCGGGCGACCAGGGTCTTGAAGACCTGCTCCTCTGGCAGCCCCAGGACCTGGGCTGCATGATTGCCGCTTAGATCCTCCTCGGAATATTCGTAGAATTTTTCCAAATAAGGAATTCCCGCCTTTTCTACCAGGCGGATGGCATTTGTTTTTGCTGACATAGAATCACCGCAACCCATTATATCCGCATTTTAAAACTTTTGCAATAGGGAATTGATTGTTTTCTTTTGGTTATCCTATGAAAAAAGGAGGCAATGAAATGGAAACGGAGAAAAACGCGGACCTGAAAAAAGAGGAGCGCAGTCAAATCGTTGACCTGGGCTCCGACATGACCCGCTCGGAAAAAGGAAATATTTACACGCTTACCATCATCGGCCAGATCGAGGGCCACCAGGTAGCGCCGGAAACGGTGAAAACCACCAAATATGAGCATGTCTTGCCCCTGCTTGCCGGAATCGAGGAGAGCGACGATGTGGATGGGCTGCTGCTTTTGCTCAATACGGTGGGCGGTGACATTGAAGCAGGGCTTGCCATCGCGGAGATGATTGCCGGGATGAAGAAACCCACGGTCTCTCTGGTCCTGGGGGGCGGCCATTCCATCGGCATTCCGCTGGCCGTGTGCACCAAGCGTTCCTTTATCACGCCCACTGCCAGCATGACGGTGCACCCGGTCCGCATGACAGGCCTGGTGGTGGGCGCACCCCAGACCTTCCGCTATTTCCAGCGGATTCAGGAGCAGATCGCCGAGTTCGTCACCGCCAACTCCCGCATCTCGAAAAAGGACTTCGAGAAGTTCATGATGGCGACGGGGGAGATGGCAACGGACGTCGGAACCATCCTCTATGGCAAGGAGGCAGTGGCCTCGGGGCTCATCGACCGGCTGGGCGGTCTGAACGATGCCCTTTCCTGCCTGCATCGGATGATCGAAAAGCGGAAAGCCGAGAAAAAGGCGTAAGCCAAACGGGCTGTCAGTTGATTTTCCTGACGGCCCGTTTCTGTTTCCCGGGAAAACAAGAAAAAAACATTGTATTTTTCTGGATTTGTGATACAATAAACAAAACTATGCAGTGCGCATTGCAGTGCAGTGATTTAGGAGGGTTTCAATTATGGCTGAATATAAGCAGTACATTTCCCAGGCAGAAGAAAACGGGAATGTTTTGATTTCAGAAGATGTGGTTGCCGCCATTGCAGAGCATGCGGTTTCCGAGGTGGAAGGTGCCGCCGGGATCTATGCCAAGCCCGGCAATGAGGTAGCAGACCTCATCGGCAAGAACTGGGGCCGGGGCCTGAAGATCCAGATCGCAGAGAACAATTCCGTCGCCATCGACATGGATATTCTCATTCACTATGGCTACAGCGTGGTAGACGTTGCGGATGCCGTCCAGACCGCTGTTGCTTCCGCCGTGGAGTCCATGACCGGCGTGAAGGTGACCGCCGTGAATATCAACGTCAGCGGTATTTCCCGAAAGTAAGAGAAACAAGAGGTAGATTATGACAAGATCCGATGCCAGAGAGCTGGCCGTCCATTTGATTTACGCCCGGGAGTTCACCGGCGAGGAGCCGGAAGAGGTTGTCGCCACCCGGCTGAATAAGGAATACTATCCCTCTCTTTCCCAGGAGAACGCCATTTATACGGACCGGCCCAGCAATTCTCAGCTGCGGTATATCGACTCTGTGGTCTCCGGCGTGGCCAACCGCAGCGAAGAGCTGAACGATGTCATCAAGCGCTTCTCCATCGGCTGGGACATCAGCCGAATCTCCCGGCTGACCCGCTGCGTCATGGAGCTGGCGATTTATGAGATCCTGTACGTAGACGATGTGCCCACCGGCGTTGCCATTAACGAAGCGGTCCGCCTGGCCAAGCTCTATGACGGCGACGATACCGGCGCATTCACCAATGGCATTCTGGGCGCTTTTGCCAGAAGCCTGACGGAAAACAAAGAGGAAAACTGACATGGCTGTGATTGGAATCGACACCAGCAATTACACCACCTCCATCGCCTTCCTGGATGAAGAGCAGGGGGAGAATTGCGGAAAGCTGCTGCCCGTAAAGCAGGGGGAGCTGGGTCTGCGCCAATCCGATGCCGTTTTCGCACATATCAAAGGCCTGCCGGAGCTCTCCGGCAGGCTGTTTTCCCATATAGAGGGGAAGACGGTAACGGCCGTAGGTGTCAGTACCCGCCCAAGAGCGGTAGAGGGCAGCTATATGCCCTGCTTCCTGGTGGGCTATTCCCACGCGAAGCTTCTGAGCGATGCCTTCCATGTGCCGCTGGTGGAGGTTTCCCACCAGCAGGGGCACATTGCTGCGGCACTGTGGAGCGCAGGCAGGCTGGAAATGATGGATGCGCCCTTCCTGTCCTGGCACCTGTCTGGGGGGACCACCGAGCTTCTGCTGGTGGAGCCGGAGGGGAAAAATGTGTGCTGCACCAAAATCGGCGGCACAACGGACATCTCCGCCGGTCAGCTCATCGACCGGACGGGGCAGCTGCTGGGACTGCCGTTCCCCTCGGGAAAGCATCTGGATGCACTGAGCCGGGAGGCGGAAAAGAAGGACAGCTTCCGGGTCAAGTGCGCGGACTGCTATTTCTCCCTGTCCGGCATTCAGAACAAGGTCACCCAGTATTTTGAGCAGGGGAATCCCCCGGCAGATACGGCAGCTTATGCGCTGCGCTGCGTTTCCGGTGCCGTATACAAGGCTACCGAGCAGGCGCTGGAGCGGTTCCCGGGGCTGGAGGTCCTGTTCTCCGGCGGCGTGGCCTCCAATTCCATGCTGCGGGAGCGCCTGGCCCCTCTGAGTCCCATTTTCGCCCAGCCCCAGTATTCCACGGACAATGCCATGGGTGTTGCGGTGCTGGCCCAGAGACTGACGGAGGTGTGATATGCCCCAGATACTCTCAATTACCCAAGTTAACGAATACATTCAGGGAAAAATGAACGCTGACCCGCTCCTGGCCCAGGTGGCTGTCCGGGGCGAGATCAGCAACTACAAGTGTTACCCCTCGGGGCACCACTATTTTACGCTGAAGGATGAAGCTTCGGCATTGAAGTGCGTCATGTTCAAAGGCAATGCCATGGGGCTGCGCTTCCGGCCTGCCAACGGCATGAAGGTCATCGCCCTGGGCCGGATCTCCGTCTACCCAAGGGACGGCGCTTATCAGCTGTATTGCAGCGCCATGAGCGTGGACGGCGTGGGGGACCTGTATGCCGCCTTCGAGCAGCTGAAAGCCAAGCTGGCAGCCAAGGGCCTGTTTGACCCGGAGAAGAAAAAGAAGCTGCCCAAATACCCTGGCACCATCGGCATTGTCACCAGCTCTGCCGGTGCGGCAGTCCACGACATTCTGCGCATTCTGCGCAAGCGCTATCCGCTCTCCCAGGTGAAGCTCCTGCCGGTGCGTGTCCAGGGCGCGGAAGCCCCGGAGGAAATCGCCGGAGCCATCCGCTATGCCAATGCCCACCGTCTGGCAGACCTGCTGATCGTAGGCCGGGGCGGCGGCTCTCTGGAAGACCTGTGGGCCTTCAATGATGAGCGGGTGGCCTATGCCATCTACGAATCGGAGATTCCCATTATTTCCGCCGTGGGCCATGAGCCGGATGTGACCATTGCGGACTATGTGGCGGACCTGCGGGCAGCCACACCCTCCAACGGCGCGGAGCTGGCCGTGCCGGACCAGGAAGCCCTGCTGCAAAATCTAGATGCCCTAAACGCCTCCATGGCCGCAGCGCTGAACCGGCAGCTGAAGCTGGCGGGGCAGCGGCTGGATGCATTGTCCGCAAGCCCCGCCCTGCGCTCTCCCACAGCCTACCTGGACCGGAAGAGCAAGGATCTGCAGCTGCTGCAAAACCGGCTGGTATCGGCTCAGGAGCGGACCATTGCCGGGAGCAACGCCCGGTTTGTCAGCCTGGTTGCCAAGCTGGATGCCATGAGCCCCCTGAAGGTTCTGAGCCGGGGGTACGCCATAGCCCACACACAAGAGGGCGCACTTCTGCGCTCCGTAAAGCAGACGGCACCCAATGACACGATCACCGTATCCGTCAGCGACGGAAAAATCACCGCCTCGGTTTTGAATGCAAAGGAGACTGAACATGAATCAGCAGAATCAGACGTTTGAGCAGAATATGCTTCGGTTGGAGCAGATCGTCCGGGCCATGGAGCGGGGGGATGTGGCACTGGAGGAATCCCTGAAGCTGTTTCAGGAGGGCACGGAGCTGGTGCGCGCCTGCGGCAAGCTCCTGGAGGATGCCAAGCTCCAGGTAAGTAAAATCACCGCCGGGACTGACGGCGAGCCCGTGGAGGAGCCCTTCGATGAGCAGCTTTGAAGCCCAGACCCGGCTGTACCGGGAGAAAATCGAAGCATATCTGAAAGAGGTCTATGCGCCCTTTCTGGAAGAGCCCCAAAAGCTGATTTTTGAGGCAGCGAACTACAGCCTCCTGGCAGGAGGCAAGCGGCTGCGGCCCATTTTTGCTCTGGATTTCTGCCGGATGTGCGGCACGGATTCCGCCAAAGCCATGCCCTTTGCAGCGGCCATGGAAATGGTCCATACCTACAGCCTGATCCATGACGATCTGCCCTGCATGGACAATGACGACTACCGCCGGGGCCGTCTCACCAACCACAAGGTCTATGGGGAGGGCATGGCCGTCCTGGCAGGGGATGCCCTGCTGACCGATGCCTTTGCCATGGCCGCCCGGGCAGAGCTGAAAAAACCGGAGGATATGGCCCTGGCCATCGGGGTGCTCAGCGAGTGCGCCGGCTCCCTGGGCATGATCGGCGGCCAAGTGCTGGATATCCTCAGCGAGCAGCGGCAGTGCACCGAGCAGGAGGTCCTGGACATCCAGACCCGAAAGACCGGTGCTCTCATCCGGGCAGCCTGTGTCCTGGGCGTTATCGCCGGCGGCGGCAGTGAAGCACAGCGGTGTGCCGCGGCGGAATTTGCAGGCCTTCTGGGCCTGGCCTTCCAGATCCGGGACGACATTCTGGATGTGGTGGGGGACGCCAAGGAGCTGGGCAAAGCCGTGGGCGTGGACGGGGCTAAAAACACATTTGTCCGGCTCTACGGCATTGACGCGTGCGAAAAGCGGGTAGAAACCTATACGGATATGGCAATTTCCAAGCTGGAAGCTTTTGAAGACAGCAGCTATATGCGCGCACTGGCTCTGAGCCTGACCCAGCGGAGCAGTTGAGAAAGGGAAACACAAAATGATTACGTTTCGAGAAAACTACTATGCGGATGTCCGCATTGAGGACAGGAGCCGGACGGTGATCCAGTACCAGGACGGCAAGCTGCAGGAGTTCAAGGCCCCCGTAGAGGTGCGGGCGTTCCTGCGGGTGTATGACGGGAAAATGTGGTATTATGCCTCCGTCACGGATGTGGCCCACATTCAGAAGACTCTGGAACGGCTCTATGCTGCGGCAACCCCCAATCCGGCGATCGAGAAAGACCCAGTCGTTTCCAAGCTGGAGCGGAACCGGGACAAAAAGCTGGTTTTTGCAGATTGCTCGGTGCGGAATATCCCTGTGGAGCAAAAGCAGGCCCTTCTGCAGAGCTATCTGCCTCTGCTCAGCGAGGACAGCGCCTGCGCCATGCCCGTGGGCATTTACCTGGACCGGAACAGCCTGTATACCTTCCGGTCCTCTCTGGGCGCGGACATTACATATGACTATCAGACCTGCGGCCTGTCCCTGCGGTGCAGCATGGCCGAGGGGGAGAAGAAGTTCTCCGCCCTCTGGCAGCGGGGCTGCACCCGGTTTGAAGACCTGAATGGCCTGACGGAGGAGATTCGTGCCTCCATGCAGGAGCAGGCGGCCTTTATGCGCCAGTCCGTCCCGGTGGTGCCCGGAAAGTACCCTGTGGTGCTGTCTCCGGAGGCAGCGGGCGTCTTTGCCCACGAGTCCTTCGGTCACAAGTCCGAGTCGGACTTCATGCTCTCCGATGAATCCATGCGGCAGGAGTGGCAGCTGGGCAAGCAGGTGGGCTCTTCGCTCCTGTCCATCGCCGAGTGCGGCGAGTACCCCGGCAGCGGCTATGTTCCCTATGATGACGAGGGCACCAGGGCCAGAAAGAACTATCTCATCAAGGATGGCATTCTGGCCGGGCGGCTCCACAGCGCCCAGACTGCCGCAGCCCTGGGGGAGGAGGTCACCGGCAACGCCCGGGCCATCGACTGCACCTTTGAGCCCATTGTCCGCATGACTACCACCTATATTGAGCCGGGCAAGAAGACATTCGAGCAGCTGCTTGCCCCTATTCAGAAGGGTTACTATATCAAGACAATTTCCCACGGCAGCGGCATGAGCACCTTCACCATTGCCCCCATGCTGGCCTATGAGATCGAAAACGGCCGCCTGGGCAAGCCCACCCAGATCAGCGTCATTACCGGCAGCGTCTTCGAGACCCTGGGGCTGATCGACGGCCTTTCCGACAAGCTGACACTGCTGTCCTTTGTCACCGGCGGCTGCGGCAAGATGGAGCAGATGGGCCTGCCTGTTGGCTTTGGCGGTCCCTGCGTCCGGGTATCCGAAATGAATGTGCAGTGAGGTGAAAGCGATGGAAAGAGAGTTTTTGAAGAGCAGCAGCCGCTCTGTGACCCTGAATATTACCGGCGGCAGAATCGACAGCTACCGGGAGCAGGAAGAGACTACCGGCACCGTTCGCGTCTATGCCGATGGGAAAATCGGCGTGGCCGGGTGCCTGGGAGAGCCGGAGGAAGAGCAGCTCACTGCCCAGGCGGAAAAGGCCCTGGAGCTGGGCATTCCCTATGTCAGTGCCCTGGACGGTGCTTTGGAGCGTGCGGAAGACCGCAGCGAAGAGATCCTGCCGGAAAAAGAGCTGATCCCCGCCATGCAGACCATGCTGGACGATGTCAGTGCGGCCTGCCCCGGCTTTGCCATCAGCAATAAGATCAGCCTGAACTGGGATTCCGAGGAATACCGGAATTCCAAGGGCCGGAAGCTCAGGAGCACCGACAGCAGCCTGACCGTCAGCCTGCTGTTCCAGAGCAGGGGCTCCGGCAATCTGATGGATGCATTCTATGAGTACAATTGCAGAAGCTTTGACCCGGAAAAGATCGCTGCGAGCTGCAAGGCGGTGTACGATGCCTATCACACTCCGGCAGAGCTGGAGGAAGGGGAGTGGCCCGTCATCATCTCTCCGATGGAGCTGCTGGGGCCTGCCATCAGCCACTTCGTGGGGGAAATGTATACCGCAGGCGCCTCTCTGCTCAGCGGAAAGCTGGGAGAGAAATGCTTCTCCGAAAAATTCACCTTTGGCGATGACCGGAACGCCGCCACCCATCCGGGCAGCTGCTTCTTTGATGCTGAGGGCACCGTCCGCCCGGAGGACCGGGGGCTGCTGGTTCAGAACGGTACCCTGGCGGCCCTGGCCACAACGAAGAACTCCGCCGCCATTTTCGGCCTGCCGGTTTCCGGCCATGCCCATGCCGCCTATGACGGCGTGCCCTCTTTGGGCATGAACGGCCTTTACGTCGCAAAGACCGCCGAGAGCATTGCGCAGATCGTGCCCGGGAAGGCCGTCTATGTCATGTCCGCCAGCGGCGGCGACTATACCCCAAGCGGCCATTATGCCACCCCGGTCCAGATGGCCTATCTGGTGGAGAACGGAACGGTCGTTGGCCGCCTGCCGGAGCTGAATATCAGCGGCGACTTCTTCACGATCCTGGGTGAGGACTACCTGGGTGCCATCCCGGACACCCTGCTGAACGACAACCCCGGAGAACTGTGCGTCGCACGGATGCTGGTCAAGAAGTAACCGGGATCGCACATTTTCACAAAAACTGCGGGCAGGCACTTCGGTGCCTGCCCGTTCTGGCTTTGTCCAATTAAGCTTTCACAAGAATCCCGCTTACGTCCGCTTCTCCTGCGGTGAAGGTGACGGTCTCGCCGTCGTGGGTGAGGGCGTAGCGCTCCGTGGCCGGGGCCGCGGCCAGAAGGTCGGCGGTCAGAAATTCGGAGGTTGCCCCCTTTGTGATAAATACGATTCTCTCAATGCCCTGGGCCTGGAGGGAGGCAATGCCGCTGAGCCTGCCGGTGAGCACGGCCCGGTCGGCCTCCACGGTGACGGTGAGAACGCCGTCGCGCCAGGTCGTTTCATAGCTTACGTCCTTCCCGTCCCCGTCCGTGACGCGGTAGAGGGGGGCAGCAGGCTGCGCGGGGGCTGCCGCTTCCCGGGCGGGCTGGGGCGGAATATATGTGCCTACGATGGTCTGGGAGGGAGCGTCCTTATCCATATCCGCGCCGGGGGCGTAATACTCGATTCTCCCTGTCGTCAGGCCGGAGGTGTCCGGCTTGACCTCTGCGCCGGGTATCTGGCTTCCGTACGCGTTGCTGCCGCCGTTGCCGATGCCTGCGCCCGCTCCGTCAGTATCGTCTTCAACGCCGCCCTGCACCTTCAGCTTTGCGTCGCCGGAAACGGTGATGTTATTTCCATCTCTATAACAGCCCCCGCCGATGCCTGCGCCGTTTACGCCGCCGGTGGCCTTGACCTCGCCGCCGGAGATGGTGATGTCGCTGCCGGAGTCCCCGCAGCCGCCGCCGATGCCCGCACCGTAGCTGCCGCCGGTGGCCTTGACTTCGCCGCCGGAGATGATGATGTCGCTGCCGTCACCGTTCTCTCCGCCGCCGATGCCCGCGCCCGCATAGCCGCCGGTGGCGTTGACCTTGCCGCCGGAGATGGCGATCTTATTGCCGCTGCCGCCCTGTCCGCCGCCGATGCCCGCGCCCCATGTGCCGCCGGCAGCCTCAACCTCGCCGCCGGAGATGGTGATGTTGCTGCCAGTGCCTCGGTTACCGCCGCCGATGCCCGCGCTCCATGTGCCGCCGGTAGCCTCAACCTCGCCGCCGGAGATGGTGATGTCGCTGCCAGTGCCTCGGTTGCCGCCACCAATGCCTGCACCGTAGCTGCCGCCGGTGGCCTTGACCTCGCCGCCGGAGATGGTGATGTCGCTGCCAGTGCCGTTGTAGCCGCCGCCAATGCCCGCGCCGTATCCGCCGCCCTCGGCGGTCAGCTTGCCGTTTTTGTCCTCGTCTGCAATGGTCAGGCTGCCGCCGTTGTTCTTTTCAAGGCCGGCATGAGTAGAACCGCTCTTGAGGGTGCTGTCGCCGTCCAGCTCAATGCTGACATTGCCCTCGCCGGTGGTGGAAACGGCGGCATTGCCCGTGGTGCTCCCGTCGATGTTTGCGCCGGAGAGGGTGACGTTTGCGGTCCGGTCCTTCTCGGCCACGATGCTGACGGTGTTCGTCGCAGAGTTTCCGATAATGATGGGATTGTCGTCCGAAATGTCGTTCTCGGTTCCCTGGGACACCTTTTGCCCGTCATTGTCTGCGACGATGGTAATGTCTCCGTCGGCAATGTCCCACTCCCTTGCCAGGGCGGACATAGGCAGACTGGCCGCCAGCATCAGGGCGGCCAGGCCGGAAAGAATGCGTCTGTGTTTCATGGATGTAGGTCTCCTTCCTGTTTTGGAACAATTCGTTTTCTCTATACGTTAGAACCGATTACAAATCCATTCTAGCAAAACAGGTAGTATTTGTCAAGGATTTCCACAAAACCTTCCCCGGTGGGGAAGGGGGACCGCCGCCGTAGGCGGTGGTGGAAGAGGGGCGTTGCGGGAGAGAGCGGTGCGTATTTATTAGCCGCTCCTGCCCGGAACGCCCCTCCTCAGTCAGGGCTACGCCCTGCCAGCTCCCCCGAAGGGGAAGCTTTTTGGCTCCCATTGCAGGGGAGCCCGAGCGCGTAATTCCCGGCCGCTGCGCCAGGGAGCGCTTCCAAGCCATCGATCACATCGTCAATCGCCCCGCAGAGCACGGCATACATTTTGGCGTAGTCTTTCATAAATTTCCCTCCAAATCGTCTATGCATAGCCTAATAGTAGCACCCATAGCCTATTTTGACAACCCCTTTTGGGTATTCTAGAAAGAAAAGAATACCGGAGGGATACCATGACCACAGTGGAAGCTGTCCGAAACCGTATTTTGCAGCTGTGCGAAGCGCGCAATATGAGCATCAACCGTTTGGCGACGGTCTGCGCCCTACCGCCGTCCAGTATTAAAAACATTCTCTACGGAAAAAGCCAGAATCCCAAATTGTTGACCGTGAAAATGATCTGCGACGGGTTGGACATAACCCTGGGAGAGTTCTTCTCCACGGAAGGGTTCGATTGCCTGGAGCAGGAGATACGGTAAAACAGCAGCCGCCGCATCCCGTTTTTGGGGGATGCGGCGGTTGATCTTACTTTTTGCCCTTCTTCTTGGACGCGGGGGGCAGAACCCGGATCTTGCCCTCTTTGAGTACCACGGCGGACCGGGCGGGGAGATAGAGGGAGATGACGGAGTTGCCCTTCTTGTCCACGATGGCAGGGTAGGGGGCGGAGCCGATGAGGCCGTTGCCGCCGTACTTGGGGTCGTCGGTATCCAGGACGACCTCGTAGTCTGCGATGTGGGGCAGGCTGACCTTGACGTTCGTATAGGAATGGCTGGGGTCGAAGTTAAAGGCAAACATGAGCCCCTGACGGTAGAATACCAGGATTTTCTTTTCACTGTCGTTCAGGCGCAGATCGCCGAAGCGCATTTTGAACAGGTCAACGCTTTTGGCAAGGCCGATCATGTCCTCGTCGAACAGGCCCAGCCACTGGTACTTCAGGCACTCGTTGTCCCGCAGGCTCCACTGGCGGCGGCAGTAGTGGAAGCTCCAGCCGTTGCCCTCCCGGGGAAAGTCGATCCATTCTGGGTGGCCGAATTCGTTGCCCATGAAGTTCAGGTAGGCCTCGCCGCCGCCGGCCAGGGTAAAGAGGCGAATCATCTTGTGCAAGGCAATGGCCCGGTCGATGACGGGGTTGTGGGTTGTCTTTTCCATGTCCGTATACATGGCCGCATCTGCCAGGTGGAAGATCAGCGTCTTGTCGCCAACCAATGCCTGGTCGTGGCTCTCCACATAGGCCACGGTGTTTTCACCCGGGCGGCGCATACACATGCTGCACCACATCTGGAAGATGTCCCAGTCCTCATCCCGCCGGTCCCGCACAGTGCGCACCCACATATCGGGCAGGCCCATGCCCAGCCGGTAGTCAAAGCCGATGCCGCCGTCTGCAATGGGCAGACACATGCCGGGCATACCGGACATATCCTCGGCAATGGTCACCGCCATGGGGTTCACCTGACGAATCAGCTGGTTTGCCAGCTGCAAATAGGTGATGGCCTCGGTGTGGGTATTGTAGGAGAAGTACTTGTCATTGGTATTGAAGTCCGTGCCCAGGCCGTGGTCGTGGTAGAGCATGGAGGTGACACCGTCGAAGCGGAAGCCGTCAAAATGGTACTCGGTCATCCAGAATTTCAGGTTGCTCAGCAGGAAGTGGATGACGCCGGTCTTTCCGTAGTCGAAGCACTTGGTGCCCCAGGCGGGGTGGTCGCCCTTGGGGCCGTCGTGGAAGAACTGCCAGGTGGTGCCGTCGAACATATTGATGCCCTCGGTGGTGTTCTTCACGGCGTGGGAGTGGACCACGTCCAACAGCACGCACAGCCCCATTTCGTGGGCCTTGTTTACCAGGTATTTCAGGTCCTCGGGCTTGCCGAACCAGCTGGAGGCGGCATAGAAGTTCGCCACCTGATAGCCGAAGCTGCCATAGTAGGGGTGCTCCATAATGGCCATAAGCTGGATGGTGTTGTAGCCCGCTTTCTTCACTCTGGGCAGCACCAGGTCCGCAAACTCCCGATAAGTGCCAACCTTGCCCTCCTCCTGGGCCATGCCCACGTGGGCCTCGTAAATATAGAGGGAATCCTCCCGGCGGAAGTTCCTGTCCGTCCAGGGGAAGACCTTCCGGTCGTCCGTGACCTCGCAGACCCACTGGACGCTGTCGGTCTCCTGAACCACCCGGCGGGCATAGAGAGGGATGTGCCAGGTGCGCTGCATAAAAGCATCCACCACGGTCTTCACCTTGCAGCCCTCCCACAGGGCGTCGTCCCCGGGCAGGTAGAGCTCCCAGTTGCCGTTGCCAAGGTTTTCCAGGGGATGAGACGTGGGGTTCCAGTCGTTAAATTCGCCGGTGAGGTAGAGCTGGTAGGCGCTGGGAGCCCACTCCCGATAGTACCAGCCCCCGGGCACATGGTGGAAGCCGAAGTATTTGTGGGCATTGGCGAATTCACTGAGGGACTGCCCCTTGGAAAGAATTCGGTTTTGGGTGTCCTGATACAGACGCATCCGCAGATCGATGTCTCCGGCGAAGTCCTTGAGCTGGGGATTCAGTTCCAGAATACGATACATGATTTGTAGCTCCTTCCAAAAGGCAGACAAATTTGCATAGTCCGAGCCTTTTCTCTGTAGGTCAATTGTACAAAATTTACATCCGGGTGTCAACTGTCAAAAGGGGCTGTATGTTCAACTCCCGCTGCCGAGGCGAAAACCGGGGTTGAATAATCCCTGACCGGGGTGTATAATGTAGAAAATATGGTTTTGGAGGAGCGGTCCTTGGAAAAACGAAATTCCGGGCACCTTTATGCGGCGGCGCTGACGGCTGCGGCTGTGATGCTGGCGGTGCGGGCACTGTATGGGTTCTGCTGGTCGGACGAAAGCTTTTATCTCACCTTTGCCCAGCGGCTCTGGAACGGCCAGAAGCTCATTCTGGATGAATGGCACCCAGTGCAGTTCTATTCCGTGCTGTTTTACCCCATTTTGAGCCTGTATCATGCTCTGTTTGGCAACCGGGGCATTTATCTCTTCGCCCGGGAAGTATATGTGGCTGTGGCCTGGGGCACAGCGCTGCTGCTGTTTTATACGCTGCGCCGGAAAGCCTTCCCGCTGACGGCTTTCCTCTGCGCGGGACTGTACCTCTGCTATTCCCGGGGAAATATCTGGGGCCTCAGCTACTACAATCTCTTCCTGACCTTTTGCCTGCTCTTCGTCTGCCTGGCAGTTCGGAAGCAGCCCTGGGCCTGGTGCCTGGGGGGCGTTTGCCTGGCGGCGGCGGTGCTGTGCGTGCCCTATTTTGCGCTGTTCGTGATTCCGGGCCTGATTGCAGCCCTATGCATCCCGAAGCAGCGGAAGCGGGCATGGTGGACGCTCTTGGGTGTATGCATTCTGGCAGCGGTGTTTTTGCTGTTCTTCCTGCCAAAGGACATTGGCGGTGTGCTTGCCAGCCTGAAGGAAATTCTCTCCGACCCAGAGCATTCCGGCGGCCCGGCGCACTATCTGGCGGCAGCCATCCGGGATGTGAAGCTGCTGTATTATTATGAGGCGCTGCTGACGGTCCTTGCCGGGGCGGTACTGCTGCTGGGGGTCAAGCTGCTGCCCAAGCGATTTGGAGCCCTCCCCGGGCTGCTCATCGCCGCCTGCGGTGCAGCGGCCTCTCTTTGGCGCTACCGGAATGGGGAGCTGGGGTTTGCCTACTACCAGTTCGCAATTTTCTGCCTGCCGACCATGGCGCTGTGCTGGGTAAAAAGGGAAGTTTCCCGACCGGCCCTGCTGCTGCGCATTCTGGGCATTGCCATGGGCTTATCCATGGCCCTGAGCTCCAATACCGAGGCCATTACCTTTACGGTCGGTCTGCCGGTCTATGCCATGGGCGTGCTGATGCAGCTGAGCGCCCTGCCCCGGGAAGAGGCGGAAGTGCAGTTGCGGCGGTTTGGCGCGGTTCTGGCATGCGCTGTGCTGTGCCTGAGCTTTGCCGTTCGGCTTTCCAGTGTCTTCCGGGACGGCCCGCTGAACACCCTGACGGAACCCATGACCTCCGGCCCCACCGCCGGAATCCGCACCACCCGGGAGCACGCAGAGCAGTACGCCGGAATTCTTGCCATGCTGGAGGAGCTGGAGGACACCTATTCCTCCGAAAACCGGATTTTCTTCACCGGTATCCTGCCCTGGGGGTATCTGGCCGCAGACTTTCCCTGCGGCGCCCCTACGGCCTGGCGGACAAAGCTGGATAGTCCCCAGCTGAAAAGCTACTGCAAAACCCACCCCATGCCCGCCATCGTAGTGGTACTGGAGCCCCAGGTGGGAGCGTCCCCGGATAAGCCGATGCTGAATGAAAACAGCTTCTCTGGGCGGTTCTGGGAGAAGCTTCAAGCAGACTACACCCCCCTGGAGTACCCCTATGCCACGGTCTATCTGTCGCCCAACGTAATTTTGAAAGGAGCATGATCTTATGCAGCCCATTCTTTATATTGTAATTCCCTGCTACAACGAGGAAAAGGTCCTTCCCATCACCGCCCCCATGTTCTTGAAGAAGATCAACGACCTGTCCGCCGCCGGGAAAATCTCCCCGGACAGCCGGGTGCTCTTCGTCAACGACGGCTCCAGGGACGCCACCTGGAAGATTATTACAGATCTTTCCAAGGCAGACCCCCACTATATCGGCATTTGCCAGAGCCGGAACCGGGGACACCAGAATGCGGTTCTGGCAGGTCTCATGGAGGCCAAGGACCGCTGCGACATCACCATCTCCATCGACTGCGACGGCCAGGACGACATCAACGCCATGGACGCCATGGTGGACGCGTACTTAGACGGCTGCGAGGTGGTCTACGGCGTGCGCAGCAAGCGGGACACGGACACCTTCTTCAAGCGCTTCACCGCCGAGGGCTTCTACAAGCTGATGAACTGGATGGGGGCCGAGGTGGTATTCAACCACGCGGACTACCGTCTGGTTTCCAGCCGCGTTTTGCAGGAGTTTGCCAATTTCAAAGAGGTCAATATCTTCCTGCGGGGCATGATCCCTCTTGTGGGCTTTAAGAGCACCAGCGTATATTATGAGCGGGCGGAGCGCATTGCAGGGGAGAGCCACTACCCCCTGAAAAAGATGCTGGCCCTGGCCTTTGACGGCATTACCAGCCTGTCCGTCAAGCCCATCCGGATGATCACGGGCTTCGGCTGCGTGGTGTCCCTGCTGAGCTTCATTGCGGTGATCTGGGCGCTGATTGCCCATCTGACAGGCAACACGGTCAGCGGCTGGGCCTCCACGGTGTGCATCGTCTGCTTCATGGGCGGCGTGCAGCTCATCTGCCTGGGCGTCATCGGCGAGTACATCGGCAAGATCTACATGGAAACCAAGCACCGCCCCCGGTATATCATCAGCGAACGGACCTGGGAGGAATAAGAGAATAAGGAAATTCCTTCCACCGCTGCGGCGGTCCACCTTCCCCGGAGGGGGGGCAGAGCTTCCCCTTCGGGCGGTGCGTCGCGCAGCGAATTGAATCTAAAATAATAGCTGCCGGTGGCAGCTATACCATAAAAAAGTGGAGCTGGCAGGGCGCTGGCCCTGACTGAGGAGGGGCGTTCTGAGCGGGAGCGGTTAGAAAAACACGCACCACTCTCGCCCATAAGGCCCCTCATCCGTCCCGCCTGTCGGCGGTCCACCTTCCCCGGAGGGGAAGGTTTTTTTAAATATTTCAATAAAATTCAATCGATATCACTGGACAATTCCATTGGCCGTGTGTTATAATCATCATAAGTTCGTGTGCCTACGAACCGTAACAAAGAACAACTAAAAAATAAGAAGGTGGTATTTGGTGGACTATACCAAGTATGTGTTAAAGAGCGCCGAAGAGCTGGAAAGCATTCTCGCCCGGAAGGACAACCTTTTTGTGGTGGCCTGCAACAAATGCTTTAAGGAGTTCAGCACGACTGAAGAGCCGGAGTGCGGCGAATTTGCCGCCATCGCTGAGAGCAAGGGGAAACACATCACTGGAACTGCCAAGCTGGACTTCCTCTGCAACAAGGTGCAGACGGAGAAAAAGCTGGCAATCCCCGAAGGCACGGAAAATGTGGTGGTCATCTCCTGCGGCCTGGGCGTGCAGACCGTGGCAGACCTGGCAAATGTGCCTGTTTTCACCGCAACCAATTCCCTGAACTATGTGGGCCATCATGGCATGGCCCTGACGCAGAAGACCTGCGGTGCCTGCGCCCAGTGCTATCTGAACGTCACCGGCGGCATTTGCCCCATTGTGGACTGCTCCAAGGGCCTGGTCAACGGCCAGTGCGGCGGCGCCAAGAACGGCAAGTGCGAAATTGACCCCAAGAAGGACTGCGCCTGGGAGAAGATCTACCAGCGCCTGGAAAAGCAGGGCAGAACCAAGGAATTCCTGGACCAGCCCGTGCAGCTGCGGGACTACTCCAAGGTCAATGTGGACGCCATCAAGCAGTATGTGGCCGAAGCCCGGGCCAAGCGCTATGAGGGCTTCTATGGCGGCGTGCACCCCGTGGAGCACAAGGAGTACACCGAGCACCTGGCACTGCAGAAGTTCCCGGAGCCCGATACCGTCATCATCCCTCTGGCCATGCACATTGGCGCACCTGCCAACCCTGTCGTCCAGGCCGGCGACACCGTGAAGGTGGGCCAGCTGATCGGCGAGCAGGCGGGCTTCATCAGCGCCAACGTTCATTCCAGCGTCAGCGGTACCGTTCTGGCCGTAGAGCCCCATACCCACCCCAATAAAGGCCCCGGTGTTATGAGCGTCGTCATCAAGAACGACGGGAAGAACACCCTGGACGAGTCCGTCAAGCCCAATAAGCCCCTGGAAGAGCTGACGCCCGACGAGATCGTGGAGATCGTCAAGGACAAGGGCATTGTGGGCATGGGCGGCGCAACCTTCCCCACCTATGTAAAGCTGAAGCCCGGCAAGCCCATCGATGCCGTGCTGATCAACGGCTCCGAGTGTGAGCCCTACCTGACGGCAGACCATCGGGTGCTGCTGGAGTACGCCGATGATATCGTCTATGGCCTGCGGGCTATGATGAAGGCCGTCTCTGCCCCCGAGGGCGTGATCCTCATTGAGGACAACAAGCCTGATGCAGTGGCCCTGCTGGAGGAAAAGGTCAAGCCCTACGACAATATCCGCGTTGTGGCTGCCAAAACCCAGTACCCCGAGGGCGCTGAGAAGATGCTCATCAAGAAGGTCATGGGCCGCGCCGTGCCCAGCGGCAAGCTGCCTGCGGACGTAGGCTGCGTGGTGTCCAACACCTCCACTGCCAAGGCCATCTCCGATGCCATCCAGAAGGGAATGCCTCTGGTGGAGCGTGTGGTCTCTGTCACCGGTGAGTACATCAAGAACCCCGGCAACTACATGGTCAAGCTGGGCACCAATGTCCAGGAGATCATCGACCACTGCGGCGGCGTGACCGGCGAGGACGTGGTCCTGAAGATGGGCGGCCCCATGATGGGCGCTCCCATTAAGGATACCAACGTGCCCATTATCAAGGGCTCCAACGGCATCATTGCCATTGCCGCGGACCACACCGAGGAGAAGGAATGCATCAAGTGCGGCCGCTGTGTGGACGTATGTCCCATGGAGCTGCAGCCCCTGGAGATCTACAAGCTGGGGCAGCTGGGCGATGCAGAGGGCCTGCTGAAGCTGAACGTTATGGACTGCTTCTCCTGCAAGTGCTGCGAGTACATCTGCTCCTCCAAGATTCCTCTGGTATCCAAAATCAATGCGGCCAAGGGCCTGGTTATGCCCTTGCTGAAGAAGAAATAAGGGGGAATTGCTATGTTAATGACAAAACTGAAATCCGAAGAGGTTATCAGCTCCCTGGCTTCCGGCAAGGTCTTTATCATCAACTGCCATGGCTGCAAGGAAGTGGGCTTCCCCGAGGAAGAGGCCAAGGCCATTCAGAAGAAGCTGGAAGGGGAGGGCAAGGTCGTTGGCACCCTGACCACCGACTATGTGTGCAACCCCGATGAGCTGGCCCTGCGGCTGCGGGCCCCCATGGCAAAGATCGCCGAGGCGGACGCCGTGCTGGTGTTCTCCTGCGGCGTGGGCGTTCAGACCATCTCCCAGGTGCTGGAAGACAAGCCCGTTTACGCCTGCTGCGATACCATCGAGCTGCCCGGCTTCCAGGGCGTTACCCCTCTGGAATACGACTGCGACCAGTGCGGCGAGTGCTATCTGAACCTGACCGGCGGCATCTGCCCCATCACCGCCTGCTCCAAGAGCCTGGTGAACGGTCCCTGCGGCGGCACCAAGAACGGCAAGTGCGAGGTCTGCCCGGAGATGGACTGCGGCTGGGAGCGCATTATTCAGCGCCTGAAGGCCCAGGGCCGTCTGGACGTGCTGAAATGCCCCACCCAGATCCACGATTTCAATACAGACGAGGCTACCAAGTCCGCCAAAGAATCTGAATAATCAGGAGTGTATAGAGTTATGAGAATTACGGAACTGTTTGATAACGGTGAGTTTGTCGTTACTGCCGAGGTCGGCCCTCCCAAAGGAATTCACATTGACGGTATGGTAGAGGATGCCAAGAAGTATCTGTCCGGCGTCCATTTCGTCAACGTCACCGATAACCAGTCCTCTGTCATGCGTCTGGGCTCCCTCGCCACCTGCAAGGTGCTGAAGGATGCAGGCCTGAACCCCATCTTCCAGCTGACCTGCCGGGACCGGAACCGCATTGCCCTGCAGTCCGATCTGCTGAGCGCCGCCATGCTGGGCATTGACAACATCCTGTGCCTGACCGGCGATCACACCAAGCTGGGCGACCATCCCCAGGCCAAGCCTGTGTTTGACCTGGATTCCGTCTCCCTGCTGCACACCGCCAGTCTGCTGGAAACCGGCAAGGATCTGGGCGGCAACGACCTGGTGGGCGAGCCCCCCAAGTTTGCCAAGGGCGCTGTTGTGTCCCCCTGCTCCGACTCCGTAGATGCCCAGCTGGTGAAGATGGAGCGCAAGGTCAAGGCCGGCGCTGAGTATTTCCAGACCCAGGCCGTCTTTGAGCCTGAGAAGTTCATCAAGTTCATGGAGCAGGCCAAGCAGTTTGGCAAGCCGGTCCAGGTGGGCATTATCATCCCCAAGTCTGCCGGTATGTGCAAGTTCATGAACAAGAACGTGGCCGGTGTGCACATTCCCGATGCCCTCATCGAGGAGCTGCAGGCCGACAAGGAGAAGACCAAGGCCGGTATCACCGGCGTGGAGATTGCCGCCCGCATCATCCGGGAGTGCAAGCCCTACTGCCAGGGCGTTCACATCATGAGCCTTGGCTGGGAAGACAAGATCCCCGCTCTGCTGGAGCAGGCCGGTCTGAAGTAAGCCATAGATTGCAAAACGGCCACGGCGGGTTTTACCGACGTGGCCGTTTGTATAAAAGACTTCCCCTCCGGGGAAGCTGGCTCGCGAAGCGAGACTGAAGAGGGGCGTAACGAGCGTGACAGAAAAAGCTGCACATAGCCACGCTGTTGCCCGGAGAGGAAAGACTTTAGGAAAGGATTTTCTGGGGGTATTTATATGAAGAAGTTTCGAACTTCCATCAGTGTGACCATCATGATCTTTGCCGCAATCGGCGGCTACCTTACCGGTGCAACCGCAAATGAGCCCATGGGCGGCGCAATTCTGTTTGCTATGATTGCGGGTTTGGCTTGCATCGTTTATGCCATCGACAACCAGGGGAAGTGAATTGATCTACAAAAGGAAATAAGGAGCCCAACATGGAGAAAAATGAGCAGTGGTTAAAATGGGCAGTAGAATTGCAGGCTCTGGCACAAAACGGTTTGTTCTACGGAAAAGACAAATTTGATTTGGAGCGCTATGAGCGCATTCGTGAGATAGCTGCCGAGATGATCAGCTTCAAAACTGATATTCCCATCCAGAAGGTCAAAAATCTGTTCTGTAATGACATAGGGTATCAGACACCCAAGATAGACACAAGGGCTGCAATTTTTGAGGATGGAAAGATCCTGCTGGTTCATGAGGCCAACGGCACCTGGGCTTTGCCGGGTGGATGGTGTGACGTTAACATCTCCGTGGAGGAAAACACCAAAAAGGAGGTCAAGGAGGAGGCTGGGCTGGACGTTTCCATAAAGCGCGTGATAGCTGTTCAAGACAGAGAAAAACACAATCTGCCTATCTATGCCTATAAGGTATGCAAAATTTTCATGCAATGCCAGGTGCTTGGAGGCAATTTTGCAGAGAACATCGAAACGACCGGCTTTCGATATTTCGGAATAGATGAGTTGCCGCCGTTGGCCGAAGAAAAGAACACCGCAGACCAGATCAGAATGTGCTTTCAGGCCATGCAGTCGGAAACGTGGGAGGCGTTGTTTGACTGATGTCGGTTCATCTTGAAGGGCTTATGCCTTTTCCTCGCCAATGACTTCTTTCGCAATATAAATGGGCCGATTTTTGCTCTGCTCGAAATTCCGGCCTACATACTCGCCGATGATGCCGATGCAGAACAGCTGAATGCTGGAAAACAGCAGCAGCAGCACGATGATGGTTGCATACCCCGGCACGGCAATGCCCCGGGTCAGCTTTTCGATGATGACCGCAATCAGATAGACAATGGCAGCAATGCCGCTGACAGTGCCAAAGAGGGTGGCCAGGCGCAACGGCGCAGTGGAATAGCCGATGATGCCCTCCACAGCATAGTTGAAAAGCTTCCAGAAGCTCCATTTTGTGGTGCCGTTGGCCCGCTCACAGGCGGTATAGGGGATGAAGCAGGTGGAGTAGCCCACCCAGGCGAAGATGCCCTTGGAGAAGCGGTGGTATTCGGTAAGCTCCAGGATGCTGTCCCTTACGCTGCGGCGGAAGGTCCGGAAATCGCTGGCATCCGGCTGCAAGGTAACCTTGGACAGCTTATTGATGACCTTATAGAAGCTCTTCTTGAAGAAAGAGAGGACCTTTCCCTCGTTGCGCCGGTCTTGGTAGGCGGCCACGATGTCGTATTCCGGTTTTTCATCCAGGATGTTCACCATATCCCGAACGATCTCCGGCCGCTGCTGCAAATCCGCATCGATGAGGCTGACGTATTCGCCGGAGGCGTGCTGCAAGCCTGCATAGATGCCGGCTTCCTTGCCAAAATTCCGGGAGAAGGATACGATTTTCACCCGGCAGTCCTTCTGGGCGTAGACCTTTTTCAGATTGTGCAGCGTTGCGTCCCGGCTGCCATCGTCGATATAGACGATCTCGATCTCATAGCCGCAGTCCTGAAAGGCATTCAGCGCCGCCTCATGGAAGGGGATCACATTTTCCCCCTCGTTATAGCAGGGAACCACCAGAGAAAGCTTTACCATAGGAAATACACTCCAAAATATCAGATAATGCCTATTATAGCCCCTTTGCAGCCGTTCGTCAAGAAAGAGTAAGGAAAAAGCCTTTCTGAAAAAAATCCTTGACATTCATCAATTATCCGGGTAGAATAATACAAAATTCAAACGCATGGAACGGGAGGTTTCCTCCAAAATGGCTTTCAGAGAGGGCGCGGGTGGTGCGAGCGTCTTGAGCCAGAAGGGGAATGGTCGCCCGGGAGCGGACTGGCTGAAACCCAGGAAGGGGAGTAGGGCAGTACGGGACAGCCCGTTATAGCGCAAGAGTGTCCGTTATTTACGGAAATTCAGGTGGTACCGCGGAAAACTTTTCGCCCTGGGTGTTTTGGCACCCGGGGCGTTTTTTATGGAAAGGAAGTTTTGTATGGCAAAAGAACTGAACAAGATCTACGAGCCCCAGGCCGTGGAATCGGAAATTTACAAGATGTGGCAGGAGGGCGGCTATTTCCACGCAGAGCGGGACGAGCACAAGAAGCCCTTCACCATCGTTATGCCGCCCCCCAACGTCACCGGCCAGCTGCACATGGGTCACGCCATGGATGCAACATTGCAGGACAGCATCATCCGTTTCAAGCGGATGCAGGGCTACAATGCCCTCTGGATTCCCGGTGTGGACCATGCGGGCATTGCCACCCAGATCAAGGTGGAAGAGGAGCTGCGCAAGGAGGGTCTGACCCGGTATGACCTGGGCCGGGAAAAGTTCCTGGAGCGGGTTTGGGACTGGAAGAACCGCTTTGGCAACCGGATTGTGGAGCAGCAGAAGAAGCTGGGCGCCAGCTGCGACTGGGACCGCGCCCGGTTCACCATGGACGAGGGCTGCTCCAAGGCCGTCCGGGAGGTCTTCGTCTCCCTGTATGAAAAGGGCCTGATCTACAAGGGCAGCCGGATCATCAACTGGTGCCCCCACTGCGTCACCGCTCTGAGCGATGCCGAGGTGGAATACGTGGATAAGCCCGGCCACCTGTGGCACATCCGCTACCCCCTGGAGGATGGTTCCGGCGAGGTCATTGTGGCCACTACCCGTCCGGAAACCATGCTGGGTGACTCCGGCGTCTGCGTCAACCCCAACGATGAGCGCTACAAGGCCATTGTGGGCAAGAACGTGATCCTGCCCCTGCTGAACAAGCCCATCCCCGTGGTGGCCGATGACTATGCCGAGATGGAATTCGGTACCGGCTGCGTCAAGATGACCCCTGCCCATGACCCCAACGACTTCGAGGTGGGCCTGCGGCATAATCTGGAGGTCATCCGAGTGCTGGACGACGAGGGCAAGGTCAACAATCTGGGCGGCAAATACGAAGGCATGGACCGCTACGAGGCCCGGAAGGCCATTGTGGCCGACCTGGACGCCCAGGGATACCTGGTAAAGGTGGAGGACTATTCCCACAATGTGGGCACCTGCTACCGCTGCCACAACGATGTGGAGCCCATCATCTCTGCCCAGTGGTTTGTGAAAATGAAGCCTCTGGCCGAGAAGGCCATTGAAGTGGTGAAGGAAGGGGAGACCAAGTTTGTCCCCGACCGCTTTACCAAAACCTACCTCAACTGGATGGAGAACGTCCGCGACTGGTGCATCTCCCGGCAGCTGTGGTGGGGCCATCAGATTCCCGCCTGGACATGCCAGGACTGCGGCCACATCACCGTGTCCCGGGAGGATGCCTGCAAGTGCGAGAAGTGCGGCTCTACCCGCATTGAGCGTGACCCCGATGTGCTGGACACCTGGTTCTCCTCCGCCCTGTGGCCCTTCGAGACCCTGGGCTGGCCCGAGAAGGCCGCCGATCTGGACTATTTCTACCCCACGGACGTGCTGGTCACGGGCTACGACATCATCTTCTTCTGGGTTGCCCGGATGATTTTCTCCGGCTGCGAGCACACCGGCAAGGCCCCCTTCCACACCGTGCTGATTCACGGCCTGGTCCGGGACGACAAGGGTCGCAAGATGTCGAAATCTCTGGGCAACGGCATTGACCCCCTGGAGATGATCGACAAGTACGGCTGTGATGCACTGCGAATGAACATGATCACCAGCAACTCTCCCGGCAACGATATGCGCTTCTATGTGGAGCGCTGCGAGGCCATGCGGAACTTCGCCAACAAGCTCTGGAATGCCTCCCGGTACGTGCTCATGAACCTGGGCGAGGATTTTAAGCCCCAGCTGCCCAAGGAATTGGAGATTGCCGACAAGTGGGTGCTCTCCAAGCTGAATACCCTCATTGCCGAGGTCACCGACAATATGGAGCGCTACGAGCTGGGCATTGCCGTCCAGAAAATCTACGACTTCATCTGGGATACCTACTGCGACTGGTATATCGAGCTGACCAAGGCCAGACTGTACTCCGAGGACGCCCAGCGGAAGGACACCGCTCTGCAGGTGCTGGTGTATGTGCTGGATCAGACGCTGCGGCTGCTGCATCCCTTCATGCCCTTCATCACCGAGGAAATCTGGCAGAGCCTGCCGGAGCGGGAGAGCGCCCTGATTGTCGCCAAGTGGCCCGAGGCCAAGGAAGCGCTGAGCTTCAAGACCGAGGAAGCCCATATGGAATCCGTCATGAATGCCATCCGGGCTATCCGCAACCGCAGAGCCGAGATGAACGTGCCCCCCTCCAAGAAGGCAACGCTGTATGTGCTGACTTCCAATCCCCAGGTCTTCACTGAGGGCGAGGGCTTCATTCAGCGCCTGGCCTACGCCGACAAGGTGGAACTGCTGGAGAAGGAGCCGGAGAACCTGAACGGCCTGGTGACCTGCGCTACGGCGGATGCCAAGCTCTATATCCCCATGGGCCAGCTGGTGGACATTGCCAAGGAGCAGGAGCGTATCTCCAAGGAGCTGGACAAGGCCAGAAAGAACCTGGCCAGCCTGAACGGCAAGCTCTCCAATGAGAACTTCACCTCCCGGGCTCCCGAGGCCGTGGTCAACGCAGAGCGGGAAAAGGCCAAGAAGGCCGCCGACCTGATTGCCGCCCTGGAAGAAAGCCTGGCCGCGCTGAAAGCGCTGTAAAAAGGCTTCTCCTGGGAGAAGCTGTCAGGGCACAGTCCTGACTGATGAGGTGCGGCAGGCAGAACTGGTAAAGAGAGTCCTTTCGCCTCTTACAGGGGGCCGGTGTAAGCGCCGGCCCCCTGCGTTAAAATTTACATTTTTCCTAAGGAGAAATCTATGCTTTTAACCGAATTTGACCCCAGCTCCCGTGCGGTCATTGACCCGGAGATGTGCGTGCATCCCGTGGAGGGCCTGCCGGAAATCGCCGTCTCCTGCTTTTCTCACCATCTGTTTGAGGCCGTTCTTGCCTTTTTTCAGCCGGAGCGTATCTGCGGGGTAGGGGGTGCCAATGGGAAAGCCCCGGTCTACGCCGTGGACTACCGGGGCAGGCGCATTGCCTTTTACGAGTCCAGAGTAGGGGAACCTGCCTGCATCGGGGACTTTGAGGATCTGATTGCTATGGGGCTGAAAAAGCTCATCCTCTTCGGCAACTGCGGGGTACTGGACCGGTCCATTGAGGACTGTGGAATTATCATCCCCACCCGGGCCATTCGGGACGAGGGCAGCAGCTATCATTATGCCGCCGCTGCGGACTTCATCGACGTGAACCGCAAATACCGGGATGTATTCCATCAAGTCCTTGCCGACTGCGGCTGCCCTTATGTGGAGGGCACCACCTGGACCACCGACGCACCCTACCGGGAGACGGCGGAAAAGGTCCGGCGCAGGAAAGCCCAGGGGGCAATCTGCGTGGAGATGGAATGCGCCGGAATGCAGGCCGTGGCCGACTTCCGGGGCGTGGATTTCTTCCAGTTCTTCTATGCCGGGGACAATCTGGACCACTCCCAATGGCAGCCCAGGAGCCTGTCCGGCCACGTCCGCCTGGACGATAAGAGCAAGATTGCTCTTCTGGCCTTTGAGCTGGCAGCGAAGCTATAAAAAGGGCAGTAACGGCACAAATCAAACGCTGATATAGGAGGGAGCGATTACCTGTGAATGACAGAGAAATTGGACATCAAATGTATCAAATGGCTACGGACTTTGTGAGAAAGCGGTTTCCGACCGGCTGGGGCGGCTGCGCTGTTCTATTCACAGAAGACAAGCAGTTCCTGATATCTGTGGCATTGGAATCCTTTAATGCCGGGGCAGGGTTGTGCATGGAAACAGGCGCAATGTGTGAAGCCCAGAAGTTCAACCTGAGGGTTACGCATTCACTGTGCGTTTCAAGGGACAGTGAAAGGGATGCTTTCAAAATTCTGACGGCCTGCGGAATATGCCAGGAACGGCTGCGATATTGGGGCGGCAATGTGAAAATTGCAATTACAAATCCCGAAAATGAAGTTATTTTCCATACGCTGGACGAATTATCCAACCATTACTGGGGCAATGCCTTTCCACAGTCTGAGTGGGACGTGTACGACCGTCAAATTTGATTTTTTGCCATAGTAAAGCTGCTGCAAATCTGTTTTTGATGGATTTGCAGCAGCTATTTTGTCAAATCAGCAGTCCGATGACCAGGCCAACCACCAGCCCGCCGATGGCGGCCAGAACCATCATGACAGGGTCAGCCCGGTAGCGGTAACGGACGACTTTTTGAATCACCGGCTTCTCAACCACGCGCTGGACAACACGGTCTACCGGCACCTCCTTGACCACAACCTTTGGCTCCTGGGGTTCCGCAGGCTTTTCGATATAGACCGGCTTTTCAATGTAAACGGGCTTTTCCACGACCTTCTCAACGTATACCGGCTTCTCCACGATCTTTTCTACATATACCGGTTTTTCCTCAACGGAATGGACCACAACAGGCGGGGAGGGGAGTGTGGCGTGCTGCCCGGATGCCAGGTATTCGCTGTCCGTTCCCAGAGCATCCGCCAGCTGTATCAGGCGCAGAGGATCGGGGGTGGACAGGTCATTCTCCCATTTACTGACCGCCTGCCGGGTGACCCCCATGCGCTGCGCCAGCTGCCCCTGGGAGAGGGAAGCGGCCTTCCGAAGCTCTGTAATTCTCTCTCCGATTGACATGAAAGTCCTCCTTTGATGTGCTGCCTGCCAAATGGCGGGACTATAAAACTTCAATTTTTGATTATATATAATGTCAACTATCAGTTGCTTTACATGCAATACTAAATCTTAGAATCATTTAGAAAAATCAAGCTTCGAAAGGGGATTTGCCTCGCTGGCGATTTTCAGCTCGGTGTTTTCTATGTGGGTGTAGATCTGGGTGGTGTTCAGGTTCTCATGGCCCAGCACCTCCTGAACGGTTTTCACATCCACGCCGCCGGAGAGCATCATAGTTGCCGCCGTGTGCCGCAGCTTGTGGGCGGAGAACTGTGTGGAATCCAGCCCAGCCTGCAAAAGGGCTTTTTTCACCAGCCGATGGACTGCCGTCACGCTGATGCGGTTTTTGTCCCGGGAGCCAAAGAGGGCGCGGTTGTCGGACAGCTCGACCTGGTTCCGTTCCTCCAGGTAGGCATCAATGGCCTTTCGGCAGGCAGAGCCGAAGTAAACAAAGCGCTCCTTGTTGCCCTTGCCAATCACCCGAATGCGGTCCTCATAGACATCCGTCAGATTCAGCCCCACCAGCTCACTGCGCCGGATGCCGCAGTTCAGGAAGAGCATGAGAATGGCGTAGTCCCGTTTCTCATTTGGCCCGGAAACTGCCTGCAAAAGTGCGGCGGATTCCTCCATAGTCAGGTATTTTGGCAGGCTTTTGCGTAATTTGGGGTATTCCAGGTCGGCCACCGGATTTTCGGTCAACTGCTTGGTTCGCACCGTCAGGTACTTATAGAAAGACTTGATGGCCGAGAGTTTCCGAGCCCGGCTGGAAGCCTCGATCCCACGCTCCGGCACAGCCTCATCCGGCCGCGCCACCCGGTCATTGGCAAGGTAGGAGAGGAAGTCAAAGATCTCCGACTGGGTGATAGAGCCCAAAAAGTCCAGGTCGATGTTCCGAATGTCGATGGTCTCCAAATCCGTATCAATGGGCATCTCACTGCGCATGAGTTTCATAAACCGCAGAAACATCCGCAGGTCCAGATAGTATTCATGAATCGTCAGCGGAGATTGGCCCTTGATATTTTCATGGTAGGTTAAAAAGTTCCGCAAAATCTGCGGACAGTCACGATATTGTTGCATGGAATTTGATTTTCCCAATTATGGAGAAAAAAGATTTGCGGGGGAGACTTGGTAAGCGAACATCCTGTAAACGGATCGCCGTTTTGAACGCAACAAAATAAAAATTTTGTTGCGTTCAAACTATACCAAACTCCATTTTCTCCGCTTTATGTCCTGATTACCTGATTTACGCCTGTATAGACGTTTTTCAGGCTGGATTTCCTTATTTTCTACTTCATTGGAACCTTTCATCGAATATTTTGTATTTTAAGAATATCGCATTTCCTTTTCAAAGTCAATTTCTTTTTCTTCCGGAATCCGCCAATGGGCTGTCAAACTGTTTTGCCCGGGCACGGTCTTGAAGTTCATCGACTCGTACAGCCTGATCGCTGCTGTGTTGTCTGCTTCTACCAGCAGCATCATCCCCTTGGGCTGATTGCATTCCAACGCCTTGGCCAGCAGCTTTCGCCCATAGCCTCTACGGCGATATTCCGGCAGGACATAAACATCGTATGGCTCATTCTCTTCAAAGCAATGGGTCACATCCAGATATCCGATAACGCAGCCTTGGTTTATGGCCAGAAATGTTCGGAATTTCTCCGGCGCGGCGGCGACTTTTTCGCCGGTCCAGTACACGTCCCGGCTGTGAATAACATAGTATTCCGCAGCGTATTGTTCGGAAAGCTCCCATATTCCTGTGGCATCCGCGGGAATAACAGAACCTGAAAATACCATTTTCTGCTGCTCCTGCTCAAATTCCGCACCCACGTCTTCCAAGGTGGCCTTCAGCAGGCCGTTTCGCGGATTGAACACGAAATCCGCCTTCCAGCCGGGATAGTTCCGGGCCAGATACTCCATCAGTTCCCGGTAAGCCTGCGCTTCCCGGGACAGTCCCACCAGCATTTCCAGGTATTTTTCCTCGTCTAAAACCAACAGAACGAACAGTCCGGCAAGCTGCCCGTCCTGATATGCGCCAAGAATCTGGCGATTTTGCCGCGCAAAAGACTTGTCCAGATTGCACCGGATCTGCTCCTCGGTGCTGAGCATGGGGTCCGAAAAATCCGGGTCTCCCTGAAAGCTCTCAGCGAATTCCCGGCAGTCCGCATAACTGCCGACGGGCTTTATCATAGCGCTTCCCTTTCTTTTGGCTTCCTTGCCATTACACAGTACCAGTCATCCTCGTCTGTGTATGCGCCCCACTGCGCCGGAACCAGGCGTATTTCCACATCCGTATACCCCATAGCGCGCAGTTCTTCCAGAAGCGGCCGCTGAGACACGGGATTGTAATGTTCAATGAAATGCTCCTTTTGAAAGATGCGGTTTTCTTTCTCAAATGTAAAAAGCAGATTGAAATCAATGGTCCCATCCGAATTGTGGTCCCAGACCTGTACAAGGTTGACACGGGTGTTTCCGTGAAAAGATGGGTTGTAGGTATAAAATCGCTGCTTTGTTCTGCGAATCTTGTCCCAATTCCGAAGGTCAAAATACAGATAACCGCCGGGAGCAACCAGAGCATCCATTTGGTGCAGCGCTGTGATGACCTCTTCGTTCGTTACATAGGCAAGGCTGTTTCCGGTGCTGGCAACGCAATCGAACTGACGTGTAAAATGCTTCGAGACTTCCCGGAAGTCACCGCATTGCAAATGGACAGAGTACCCCTTTGCAGTTGCTTTTTTGTCACATCTGCTCAGCATGGCCTCGCTAAGATCCGAGCCGTACAGGTCAATGCCTAAGTCCAGAACTGGCAGCGTCATATTCCCACTGCCGATGCTTACATCCAAAAGCGAGCGGACGGGCTTTCCCTTCAGGAGATACTGCCAGTGCCCTTTTGTGATTTCGTATCTACTGCCGTTTTCCAGCAGGTCATAAATATCCGCGCGATCATATAGCTTTTCCATCTGCTTCTGTCTCCTTCTCCACCAATTCCTGAAGATTCCCGACCATCGCGTCCAGCACCTCCAGGAACCGTTCCGGATTTGCGAACATACAGGCAAAGGCCTCGTCCAGATTTTCCCCGAAGTCCTTCGGCAGAATCTTTGCCCTTGCTTTCAATGTGCTGGCCATGCGCTTTTCCCCTGGGTGGGTCATGCGGTTCAGGGCGAAGAGAATGTCGAAATAGGATTCCAGAAACGCCGCCATCCGATGGTTGACGCTGGGCCTGTCTTCCCTGCTGACCGCCTTGCGCAGCTGCGCATCATAGGAGGGCAGATTTCCGGTGGGCAGACGCAGATTGCGCCGGATAATATTCTGCCGCAGCGCCTCCGGGTATGGCACATCGAAGCGCTGCCGCAGGGCGGCGTAGCGGCCGTCCCGGTCATAGAGAATGCGGCTGTGCAGCAGATTGTGCCACATACAGGTGGTGTAGCCGTTACGCGCGTAATGCAGCTCTGCCACAGAGGCAATGTCCCGGGCGAAGGAATCCAGATTCCGGTAGAGAATGTCAATGGGGATGCCATTCAGCAGGACGCAGTCGTCCTCCAGTTCCCAGAAGTCATTGCCCAACTCCATATGACCGCAGACCCGGCCAAGGATCTCCCGGCGGGCCTCCGCAGGCGGAATTTCCGTACAGTAGACATAGAGATCGTAGTCCGATTTCCGATCGTACCCTTCCCCTGCTCTCGATCCGCCCAGAACGAGGGCTTCAATTTCCGGCAGCCCCCGCAGCGCGGCGCACAGTGCTTCAAAATACATCCGTATTCCCCCCCTTCTGCTTGGATGCTTCCATTATACACAACCCGTTCCAAAAAGCAAGCGGAAACCTCGATTCCATCAAAGTAGCGAAATTGATACAAAAAAACACGGGAAATCCCAGATTTTTATCTTTACATTAACCGCATTTTTCGGTAGAATAAGGGCATGGCTATAAACCCATAAATAGGAGGTTCTATTATGAGCGTTAGAAGAATCGGTGTGCTGACCAGCGGCGGAGATGCCCCCGGCATGAACCCCTGCGTCCGCGCAGTTGTACGTACCGCGCTGTATCATGGCCTGGAGTGCTACGGCATTCGCCGAGGCTGGAACGGTCTGATCTCCGGCGACATCGTGCGCCTGGATGAAAAGAGCGTGGCCCACACCATCAATCGGGGCGGCACCATTCTCTATACCGCCCGCAGCGAGGAGTTCATGACCGAGGCAGGCCAGCGCAAGGCTGTCTCCACCTGCAAATTCCTGGGGCTGGACAGTATCATCGCCATCGGCGGCGACGGCACCTTCCGCGGCGCTCTTGCTCTGAGTAAGTACGGCATCAACGTCATTGGCATTCCCGGCACCATCGACAACGACATCAGCTGCACCAACTACTGCATTGGCTTCGACACCGCTGCCAATACGGCCATTGAGTGCATCGATAAGCTGCGGGATACCATGCAGTCCCACGAGCGCTGCTCTGTGGTGGAGGTCATGGGCCGCAACGCCGGTTACCTTGCCATGTATGTGGGCCTGGCCTGCGGCGCAACCGCCGTTCTGGTCCCCGAGGAGCCTATTGATTTTGAAAAGGACGTCATTGAGAAAATCCGTCAGGCCCGGTTCAACGGCTTCACCCACTATATGATCGTGGTGGCTGAGGGCGCCGGCAAGGCCACGGACATTGCCAAGCGAATTAAGGAGGCCATTGATCTTGACCCTCGTGTCACTGTTTTGGGCCACATTCAGCGGGGCGGTTCCCCCTCCGGCAGAGACAGAGTCAACGCCACCAAGATGGGGTATCTGGCTGTAGAGCTGCTGCTCCAGGGCAAGACCAACCGCATTGTCTGCACCCACGACGGCAGCTTCTCCGACGTGGACATTGACGAGGGTCTTGCCATGAAGAAGAGCATTCAGCAGATGGAAGTGGATGTTCTGGCTGCCATGACCGGAATCTGAGTCAGAAAGAAAGCGGCTGCCGTTGCAAGCTATCCTTCCCGGATGACCTGCAACGGCAGCGTTTTATCAACCCCATTGCCTGAGGAGAAGAAGATGACCGAAAGAGAAAAAATGCTGGCAGGAATGCTTTACGATTGCGCGGATGCCGAACTATTGACGCAGTGGCACAAAGCAAAGGATCTGATTCGAGACTACAACCGGACCGACTCTGCGGATGCAACGGAAAAAGAGCGGATTCTAGGAGCGCTTCTGGGCAGAAAAGGGAAAAATCTGTGGATCACAGCGCCTTTTTACGTTGATTACGGCAATCAAATCTATTTTGGAAACAACTGCGAAGTGAATATGAACTGCACTTTTTTGGATGACGACGTCATTCGCATTGGTGACAATGCGCTGATTGCACCCAATGTGCAAATCTACACGGCCTTTCACCCCACGAATGCGGCAGACCGATTCGGAGTGCCGAAGGAAGACGGCTCCTTCGAATTTTGCAAAACCCAGACGGCGCCCGTTACCATTGGAGACAATGTATGGATTGGCGGCGGTGTGATCATTCTGCCGGGGTTCACGATTGGAAACAATGTTGTGATCGGTGCCGGAAGCGTTGTTACAAAAGATATACCGGATAACGTTATCGCCTACGGAAATCCATGTCGGATCATTCGGGAGAACAGGTAAACCTTCAACCTCGGTGCGCGCATAGAAAAAGAGCTTACGGTTTGATTGCCGTAAGCTCTTTTTATGCTTTGGGATGACATTTCTGATAAACGCTTTTGATTTTCTGGTTGATCAGGTGGGCGTACATCTGCGTAGAGGAAATATCGCTGTGGCCCATGAGCTCCTGCAAGGAGCCGAGATCAGCGCCGTTTTCCAGGAGATGAACTGCAAAGCTGTGGCGCAGGGTGTGGGGAGTGATCTCCTTTTCGATACCGGCCTTTGCCTGATAGTATTTCAGGATCTTCCAGAAGCCCTGACGGCTCATGCGGGTACCGCCTACATTGACGAAAAGCGCCTGCTCGCCGGAATCAAAGATCATGGCAGAGCGCACATCGGACAGGTACACAGCCAGCGCCTTCTGGGCAGCGGGATACAGCGGAATCGCTCGGGACTTCTTGCCGCTATGGCATTTTACCAGGCCCAATTCCAGATTGACATCCTCCACGTTGAGACTGATGAGCTCCGTGACCCGCATACCGGTGGCGTACATCACTTCCAGCATGGCCTTGTCCCGGTAGCCCTTGTGGTCCACACAGACCGGCTGGGCCAGCAGAAGCTCTACCTCTTTGCCAGTGAGGATCTGGGGCAGCTTTTTCTCCCCCCGCTGAACATGAATGTCACTGCTGACGGGAGAAGCCTCCAGAAAGCCCTCTGAAACGGCGTAGGTATAGAAATTCTTCAGGCTGGCAAGAGAACGGGAAACCGTCGCGCCGGACTTCCCCTGAGCTTGCAGATAAGCAAGGTAGTCCCGGATATTCACTTGTGTGGCGCTGGCAAGCTCAGGAACACCGTTCTCCGTCAGCCATTCGGAGAACTGCCGAATGTCACGCAAATACGACGAGACGGTATTCTCCGATGCCTGCTTTACCTTGATGAGATAATTCTCATAGGCTCGAATAATATCCAGCATGAACCGAAATACCTATCCTTATTTTATTCTATCAGAAATGCCAAAAATGGCATGACCAATTGATGATCCGCAAACCCGATGCCGATAGCGGCAGCAGCGCTCACCAGATATGCGCCTGCCCCTCTTCTACCGGACAGCAGGAAAAAGAGAAACGGAAAAAAGAGCAGCTGCGGCCACAGCATCAGCGGCCATAGCAGCCAACCGGCACTGCCGAAGCAGACCTGAATCCCCTGCGCCGTATAGCCAAAGGCGGCGGCGCGGCAGAAAACGACAGCGGAGCATGCCCCGGACGGCAGCCCCCAAGACGCTGCAGCCGCGCACAGCAGCTCTAACAGCAGGCGGCCAATGCAAGGCCATGGAGAACTGTCGGCATGCCATTGCACCGTCGGAAAAGCGCCCGGACGCGCTGCTGCAAGGCACCCCAGCAGCAGCCCCAGAAGCCAAAGGACACATAGCCTGCTCCGGAGCGTGTGCTGCTCCAAATCGGTCCGTCGGAAAGATGCACTCATGCCGCATCCCCCGCGGCATTTTCCGGTGCCCGATAATGCAGACGAACTCCACACACTTTTGATACAGACATACTATACTCCGTTTTTTGCAAAAATTCAAGTATCATCCGCCAAATTACGTTTTTTTGTAGATTCTTACAATTTTTATGTTAATTTTGTTATGTCAACATCAAGAATAAGTGAACAAAAGTTTTTGCACCTTTGTATTATTTCAGAAATAAGTTCGAAGAAAGCCCATAAACGTGCAAAAAATGTTCATCGCACAAATTCCTGCATAAATTGTAGATGAGTAAATTCAATTTACCTCTTGCGCATTTTTGTGCATTTTAACGAATCTGCCGGAATCTTCTATGCCGGGTTCTCCCCTTTTGGGCCCGCGCAGAGAGCAGAAACGCAGTGCCGCTTCCCCCAATTATCAGCATCGCCGTAGGGAAAAAGCCATCAAACCGACCGCCGAAAAACAACGCCGTCAGCGCCGTCAGACTGACGAGATATGCCGCAGCCGACAAGCCAAAGACCAGTGCTCTGCGGTGTTTGATCCGTCCAAAAGCGACCGTTCCGCCCAACGCAGCGGAAAGAAACAGCAGTACCATGACACCATAGCCAAGGTTTTCCTCCCGGACAGCTCCACTGGCGATCAGCATTGCCAGAAGTGCGGCCAGAGCCGCCGTTGAGGCCAGGGCCGCCAGCGTTCCAAGGGCGATGCCTTTTGGAAATCCTGCCGCTCTTCCGGTTGGTTTGTGTTTTGTTACCATTCCCCTCTCCCCTTTCCGCTGCAAGCCTATGCAGGGGCGGCAGGAAAAAGAAGCAAAAAGCTGCCAAGGCAGATACACCTTGACAGCTATGCGTTATATGTTGTTGCGACGGCGCTGTGGAAAGTTGAAAGCGCCGAGTTATACCTCTACGTCCGGGGCGGCCTTCGGGCTGGGGGCAGCCTTACGCTGCTGCTCCTGGGCCTCGGTGACGGTGCGGAACTTTACCCGGGTATCCCGAACGTCGTTCAGCGCCTTGGCAATGGTCTCCTCGGTCTGCTTCAGCTGGGCATCCATATACTCGTTGCCGGCCTTGTGGAGCTGCTCAATACGGTTCTGGGTCTGGGCAACCAGCTCCTCGCTGCGCTTTTTGGCCCCTTCGTAGATGGCCTCCTTGGTCACCAGCTGGGCTGCCTGGTCCTGGGCCTGCCGCAGGATACCCTCTGCCTCCCGGCGGGCCTGGTTGATCAGGTCGTTCCGGGACTCCACAATGGTCCGCGCCTGCTTCAGCTCACCGGGCATCTGGGCGATGACCTCGTCCAGCATATCCAGTACCCGGTCCCGCTCCAGGATGCACTTGTCGGCTGCCAGAGGCATGGTCCGCGCGTCCTGGACCATATCGTAAAGAGAGCCAATGATGTCTTCAATATTGCTGCTGCTCATAATATTCCTCCTAAATGGGTTACTTGTTTGCGCTGCGCTCTTCCAAGCGCCTGCGGAAATCCGGGATAATGGCTTCTGGGATGAAGTCGGTCAGGTCTGCGCCGTAAGACCCCAGCTCCTTGACAATGCTGGAGCTCAGGAACATATACTGGCTGTCGGAGGTCAGGAACATGGTGTCCAGCTCCGGGTAGATCTTGCGGTTGATCAGTGCCATTTGGAATTCGTTTTCAAAGTCGGAACCGGCCCGCAGGCCCTTCACCACCACGCAGCTTCCCCGGCGGCGGGCATATTCGGCCAGCAGCTCGCTGGAGCCGTCAACCTCCACATTGGGAAGGTCCTGGGTTACCCGGCGGATCAGCTCCACCCGCTCCTCCAGGGAGAACATGGGATGCTTTCCGGCGTTGACCATGACGCAGACGATCAGCTTGTCAAAAATATTGGCGGCGCGGCGGATGATGTCCAGGTGGCCGCTGGTGACCGGGTCAAAGCTGCCCGGGTAGATGGCTGTTTTCATAGCGTACCATCCTCTTTGCGGTAGATCGCAAGGAGGGTCTTTCCGTATTTATAGTCTTTGGAGCGGGTATAGCCGGGAAATTCCGCCAAAAGGTCCTTCCCCAAAGGCCGTTCCGTAACTATTATACCACCGGAATGCAAAATGTCAATTTCCGCGATGCGTTTTAGGGCCGTTTCCAGAAAAACCTCTGCATAAGGCGGGTCTAAAAAAATGATATCGAATTTCTCCCGGCAGCGGTTCAGATAGTCCAGATAGTCGCAGCGGACCACGCTCCCCTGCTCAGATAGCCGGGTACGCTTCAGATTCTCCCGAATCAGGGCGCAGGCCTCCTCCCGGGCATCCACAAACACGGCACCTTTGGCCCCCTGGCTCAGGGCCTCAATGCCCAGCTGGCCGGTGCCGCCGAACAGGTCCAGTACCCTGGCATTTGCCACGTCAAAGCGAATAATGCTGAACAGCGCTTCCTTTACCCGGTCTGCCGTAGGCCGGGTCAGAATTCCCTGGGGCGTCTTCAGCTGAATGCCCCTGGCCTTTCCTGTGATCACACGCATATGCTTTTCTCCTAATGATTTCCAAATTTTGGGGATTTATTCAAATCGTCCCGGGGCTTACTTTTCGGTTGTTTCCTTCTCCCGGAAGTGCTGATAAACGGCGGCAGCGGCGTCCTTTGGAAGCAGCCGCTCCAGCTCCGGCAGGGTTGCCTGGGACATGGCGGTCAGGGATTTGAACTGCCGCAGCAGCTCCTGCTTCCGCTTGGGGCCGATACCGGGAATGCCGTCCAGCTCGGAATAGTGCAGCCGCTTGCTGCGCAGCTGCCGGTGATAGGTAATGGCGAATCGGTGGGTCTCCTCCTGGATGTTGCCGATGAGGGCAAAAATGGCCTGGTTGTTGTCAATGCGGATCTCCTGCCCCTGGGGCGTCACCAGAGCCCGGGTACGGTGCCGGTCGTCTTTCACCATACCGAACACAGGAAATTGCAGCCCCAGCTCCTCCAGTGCCGCCACGGCCACATTGGCATGATTCACGCCGCCGTCGATGAGCAGCAGGTCCGGGGCGGCTTCAAAGCCCTTGTCCCCTGATTTGTAATGGGCGAAGCGCCGCTTGACCACCTGGTGCATGGAGGCGTAGTCATCCTGATCGGTAAGGCCCTCCAGCTTGAAGCGCTTGTAGTCGCTTTTCCGGGGGCGGCCATCCTGAAAAACCACCATACTGGCCACGATATCCGTGCCGGAAATATTGGAAATATCAAAGGACTCCATGCGGCTGGGGGTGGGAATGGAGAGCATTTTTCCAAGGGTTACCAGGGTGGCGTTTAAGCGCTCTTCCTTGTCCGTCAGCCGCTGGGCCTCTTCAAAGGCGTTCCGGCTGGCCAGCTCCACCAGGCGCATATTGTCGCCCTTTTGGGGAATGCGAATCTTGCTGCGGCGGCCGTACTGCTGCTCCATCAGCTGGGAGAACAGCTCGCTGTCCTCAATTTCAAAGGGCAGCAGCACGATTTTCGGTGCCAGGCCACGGCTCAGGTAATACTGCTTTAAGAGGCTGGAAACCGCCTCCTGTTTGTCCTCCGGTACAGGGAATACATCATAGTCCTTGTCCAGCAGATTGCCGCCGCTGAAATGCAGCACTGCAAAGCAGGCCTTGGCCTCGGTCTCGCCGTAGCCCACCACGTCCGTGTCCGCCAGAGAACCGGCGGTGACCAGCTGCTTCTGCCCCAGGGCCTCTACGGCATTCAGGCGGTCCCGCAGGGCGGCGGCTACCTCGAATTCCAGATTGTCTGCGGCGGCAAGCATATTGGCCTTGATCTCCTCCGCCACGGACTTGTAGTTGCCCTTGAGCAGCTGACGGGCCTGCTCCATGCGCTCCCGGTAGGTGACGGCGCTGACGCTTTCCTGGCACCAGCCCTCGCACTGGTTCATGTGGTAGTTCAGGCATGGCCGGTCCTTGCCCACGTCCCGGGGGAAGACCTTGCTGCACCCGGGCAGCTTCAGCGTCAGCCGGATGGCCTCCAGCAGACTGTGGGTCACGCCCCGGCTGCCGTAGGGGCCAAAATACTCCGCCCCATCATCGGCGATCTTACTGACAATGGTGATGGTGGGGTAAATATCCTTCATATTCAGCCGCAGATAGGGATAGCCCTTGTCATCCTTCAAAAGAATGTTGTATTTGGGCATATAGCGCTTGATCAGCGAGCATTCCAGCACCAGGGCTTCAAATTCACTGCTTGCCGCAATGGTATCAAAATGGTGGATCTTGCTGACCATCATTTTGGTCTTTGGGGTGTGGGCAGCGGTGTCCTGGAAATACTGGCTGACCCGGTTTTTCAGCTTTTTGGCCTTGCCCACATAGATGACCTTATCGGTCTTGTCCCGCATGATATACACGCCGGGAGCATAGGGCAGCGACAGGGCCTTTTCTTTCAGTTCTTCAAATGTCATGGTGTCTCCCAAAGAAGAGCCGCCTCTGCGCATACGAACAGAGGCGGCCGGTGATGTGTTACTCGAAGGAATCAGTAGACATCGCGCTGGAGCAGAGCATCCAGAGCGGTCACAGCGGCTTCCTCGTCTGCGCCAACGGCGCTGAGGGTAACGGTGGAGCCGGAGATAATGCCCAGGGACATAATGCCCAGCAGGCTCTTGGCGTTCATCTTCCGATTGCCGGATTCCAGCCAAATGCTGCTTTCGAATTCGTTGGCCTTCTGAACGAAATATGTAGCCTGCTTGTTGTGCAGACCGGATTCGCAGCGAACAACAACTTCCTTGCTATACATAACAAACACTCCTTTTCATCATGCCGGTCAGAAGCACGATGGGTCTGGAAATATAATACCTTTTTTTCCTGTGAATGTCAACCAATTCCTGAAAAAGCCCCACTGGAAATCCCTGTGGATTCGGAGAAATCACGCAAATTCCGCAATGGTAACGCCGTCTTCGCCCTCTCCATACTGGCCCAAACGGAATTTTTTAATGAATTTGTTCTTTTTCAGGTCCTGCTGGACGGCGGCCCGCAGTGCGCCGGTGCCCTTGCCGTGGATGATGCGCACGGAAGTGAGCTTTGCACGCATGGCCTCATCCAAATACCGGTCCAGCACGCAGATGGCCTCCACACAGTCCATGCCCCGCAAATCGATCTCCGTTGGCATGGCGGTCATCTTCATCTCCCGGCCGGAGTGCTTGGGGTGGCCGCCCTTCTGGGCGTAAGGGTTCTCGTTTTCCAGTAAATAGATTTCATCTGCCTTGGCGGTCATTTTCAGAATGCCCGCCTGGAGCTGGTAGGTTCCGTCCTTGTTGATGGCGAGGACGCTGGCCTTGGTGCCCAGCTTTAGCAGCTCCACGGTATCCCCAACCAGGATGCCCCGGCTGGCCTTTGGCCGCTCCTTCTGGGGGGCCTGGGCGCGGATCTTATCCTCGGTTTCATTCAACACCCGGCGCAGCTCAGCCTGACGCTGGTTGATTCCGGTGGTATCGGCGCTGCTTTCCAGCTGCTTGCGCAGGGCCTTCAGCTCTTCGGAAGCGGCATTGGCAGCGGCTCTGGCCTCCTCGATGATGCCCTGGGCCTCCCGGCGGGCAGCTTCCATGGCCTTGTCCTTTTCCTTTTGCAGCTGGAGGTTATATTCCTCACTCTGCTGCTTGATTTTTGCCGTCTCCTGCTTCAGACGCTCTGCCTCCCGGCGGGCAGACTCCATCTGCTGCCGCTGCTGCTCCAGCTGGGAGATCACGTCCTCAAAGTCCTTGTCGCTCTTGCCCACCAGATCATTGGCCTCTTTCAGGATGTCCTCGGAGAGGCCCAGCTTCCGGCAGATGGCAAAGGCATTGGATTTTCCCGGAATGCCGATGAGCAGCCGGTAAGTAGGCTGCAGGGTCTCTACGTCAAATTCGCAGGAGGCATTGATGACGCCCTTGGTGCGCATGGCATAGAGCTTGAGCTCGGCATAGTGGGTAGTTGCCACCACCCGGGAGCCCATTTTCCGGCTGAATTCAATAAGGGCAATGGCCAGCGCCGCACCCTCGGCGGGGTCTGTACCGGCGCCCAGCTCGTCATAGAGCACCAGGGTTCTGCTGTCGCACTGAGCCACCACGTCTACAATGGTACGCATATGGCCCGAGAAGGTGGACAGGCTCTGGGCAATGGACTGCTCGTCGCCGATGTCCGCCAGAATGGCATCAAAGGTGGATAGGGTGCTGCCGTCTCCGGCGGGCACATGGAGACCGCACTCCGCCATCAGCGTCAGCAGACCGATGGTTTTCAGGGTAACGGTCTTGCCGCCGGTGTTGGGGCCGGTGATGATCATGGTGTCAAAGTCGGAGCCCAGGCGCAGAGAGATGGGTACCGCTTTCTTGGGATCGATCAGGGGGTGCCGGGCATTGCGCAGCTCTACCCTGCCCTGGTCGTTCATAATAGGAGCCCAGGCGCGCATCCGATAGGCAAGCTTTGCCTTGGCGAAGATCACGTCCAGCTGAATCAGCATCTGAACATCCAGACGGATGTTTTCGGCGTAGCCCGCCGCCTCGGCGGACAGTTCGGCCAGGATTCGCTCGATCTCCTTCTTCTCTTTCAGCTCCAGCTCCCGCAGGGCATTGTTGGCGTTGACGGCAGACAAGGGCTCTACAAAGTAGGTAGACCCCGTGGCGGACACGTCGTGGACCATGCCGGGCACATCGTTTTTGCACTCGGACTTGACGGGGACCACATACCGGCCCTGCCGGATGGTGATGATGGGCTCCCGCAGAAATTTGGCATAGGCCGGGGACGAGATCACCTTTTGCAGGCTGTCCCGGATTTTTCCGGACTGGATGCGCATATGGCGGCGGATATCCGCCAGCGTGGAGGAGGCGGTGTCGGCAATCTCCTCTTCCGAGAGAATGGCACCGAAAATCTTGTCCTCCAAGTACTTATTGGGTGTCAGGGCGTTAAACAGAGGGTCTAGCACCGTCTTGGGGTCGTCTTCCGCCACATAGCCCTTGATGGTCCGGGCGCAGCGCAGCACCCCTGCGATCCGCAGCAGCTCCACAGGCTGTAGGCTGCCGCCCCGGTCTGCCCGCTCCAGGCTGGCGGATACATCTGCCACATCAGCAAAGGTGGGATTACCCTTCCTGGCGCAGAGGTCAGAGGCCGCCGTGGTCTGGTCCAGCAGTTCCCGGACGGTATCCAGGTCCGAATCCGGCATCAGCGCCAGGCAGGCCGCCTTGCCGCCCTCGCTTCCCGCGCATTGGGAAAGCATCTCCAGAACCTGCCCCAGCTCCAGCTTGGACAGGGATTTTTCATATAGTTCCGTCATGTTTTTCTCCTAGATCATAAGGTCCCGCAAACAGGGACTTGTAAAAATCCAACGTGGCAAACCCGTGCTCCAGCTGGGTTTGTAAGTACCCTTCCGTCAGTGCTCCCAAGGCGGCCATGGTCTGTTCGTCCAGGCGGAAGGAAAAGAGCTTTTTGGGCGCACAGAGGCAGATATAGCGCATGGCCTCCAGCATCTGCGGCGTTACCGGGATGCGAATGCCCCCGGACTCCGGGTCTCGGCAGGTGCTGCATTCCAGCTGCCCCTGGGACAGGTCGAACCGGTCCGGGCTCTGGTTGCCGCAGACGTGGCAGCCGAAGAGCTCCGGCGTGTAGCCCGCCAGGCAGGCGGCCCGGAGTTCAAAAACGGCCTTGACCATCGTTTCCGGCAGATGCAGCGTGGAAAGGGCATACAGGCAGTTCAGAAGCAGCGCCTGCAGTTCCGGATTCGGCATATCCTCCTGGGAGATGAGCTCCGCCACCTGAGCAAAATAGCTCCCCAGGGACAGCTGGGTCAGCTCCCGCCGCAGGCCCTGAAAGAGCTCCAATGCGTGGGCCTCGTTGATGGTGTATTTTCCTTTGTATTCAAACAGGGTGAATTCCCCGAAGGCCAGCAGCTGGCATGGGGCAATGAGCGGGCTGTTCTTCCGGCGCAGCCCCCGGGCCTTGATGGTCAGCTTACCATAGTTCTGGGTCAGCACCGTCAGAAGGGCGTCGTGGTCATTGTAGTCCGTCACCCGCAGGACGATGGCTCGGATCGTCAGATACATGGTGTTCCTCCTGTTGCAGGGCTTGCGTATACATGAGATAGGCTTCCGGTGCGCCGGTTTCCAAAAAGAGCTTCCAATATTCCGAAGACAGCATGGTCATCCCTCCTGCACGTAGCTTTTGCGGGATGCGGGCGCCGTAGTCTGGAAAATTCTGGCTTCCCCCGGGGGAAGCTGTCACAGCTCTAAGAGCTGTGACTGATGAGGGGCGGCAGGCAGAACCGATAACAAAAAATCTATACAATGAAGTTCATGAAAACAGAACTTTTCTGCTTAGGCGTTACCATACTTTACCGTGTACCGCCCCTCATCCGTCAGGGCTTCGCCCTGCCACCTTCCCCCGAGGGAAGGCGCTTACTCCCGGTAGCCGAAGTTCTTCACGAGAAAATCGCTGTCCCGCCAGTTTTCCTTAACCTTGACCCAGGTGGTGAGGTAGACTTTGGTACCCATAAACTTTTCGCAGTCCTGCCGGGCCAGCGTAGAGATCTTTTTCAGCATCTGGCCCTGCTTGCCGATAATAATGCCCTTGTGGCTGGCCTTCTCACAGTAAATGGTGGCATCCAGGTCGATGACGCCATTGTCTCGCTCGGAGAACTTGGTGATCTCCACAGCAGTGCCGTGGGGAATCTCCTTGTCCAGGCACCACAGCAGCTTTTCCCGGATGATCTCTGCCATGACCTGCCGCTCAGGCTGATCGGTTGTCACATCCTCCGGGAACAGGAAGGGGCCTTCCTGGGCGTACTTGCCGCACATGGAAAGCAGTTCCTCTACCCCGTCTCCGGTTTTGGCGGAGATGGGCATAATGGCCTCAAAATTCGCGGCCTGGGAATATTTGGCGATGACCTCCAGCAGGGTGTCCTTCTCCACGGTATCGATCTTGTTGATGACCAGAATGGCAGGGCAGCGGCTTGCCTGAATTTTTTCAATCAGGCTCTCCTCCTGAGGGCCAATGGAGGCAATGGGCTCTACCACCAGCAGCGTCAGGTCCACATCCGCAATGGATTCCTGAGCTACGTTTACCATATAGTCGCCCAGCTTGGTTCTGGCCCGGTGGAAGCCCGGGGTGTCGACGAAGACGTACTGGGTGTCGCCCTTGGTGACGATGCCGCAGATGCGGTTTCGGGTGGTCTGGGGCTTATTGGAAACGATGGCGATTTTTTCACCTACCAGGTAGTTCGTCAGTGTGGACTTACCCACATTGGGCCGTCCGCAGATGGTGATCATAGCGGTTTTTGTCTTCATAGTCTCTCCTTTATCAGTCCCGGCTCATGCCCGGAATTTCCGATGCAATGGCCTCTTCTCTGGCGCGCATCTGCCGCTTCTGAGGGCCTTCGTCCAGGTGGTCATAGCCCAGAAGATGCAGCATGGAGTGGATGGTCAGGTAGCCCACCTCCCGGCGGGTGGTGTGGCCGAATTCCTTGGCCTGGGCAATTGCCCGTTCCAGGGAGATGCACATATCCCCCAGGGGCACCAAGCCGGTGTCCGGATCTTCGTATTCCGTCCAGTCCGTGGGCAGCTCTCCGGGCGCCAGCTCAAACATGGGGAAGCTCAGCACATCCGTGGCGCTGTCAATGTTTCGGGAGGTGCGGTTGATTTCCCGGATGCCCGCATCATCCGTGACCAGGACGTTGATCTCGCACTTGGCCGTCACGCCCTCGGCCTTCAGCACGGCATTGATGCACGTGCGGATGTTGGCGGAAATAACCAGGCGCTGCAAGCCGCCCTGCTGGAATACCAGATTGATCTTATTTCTCATTGGTTCTCTTCCTTTGATACCGTCCCGGCATGGTCCGGGGCGGGTTATTTTCAGGCTTTGCAGCCTTTTCGTAGGCATTGATGATTTTCTGTACCAGGGCGTGGCGGACAACATCCGCAGAGGTCAGACGGCAGATGGCAATATCCTCTACCCCGTCCAGCACCCGCACCGCATCCTTCAATCCGGAGACCTTGTCATCCGGCAGGTCGATCTGGGTCACGTCTCCGGTGATGACGATCTTGGAGCCAAAGCCCAGACGGGTCAAAAACATTTTCATCTGCTCCCGGGTGGTGTTCTGGGCCTCGTCCAGGATGATGAAGCTGTCGTCCAGGGTTCGGCCGCGCATATAGGCCAGCGGGGCCACTTCGATGGAGCCCCGCTCCTGGTACTTCTGGAAGGTCTCTGCCCCCAGCATATCATACAGCGCGTCATACAGCGGCCGCAGATAGGGGTCTACCTTGTTCTGCAAATCGCCTGGCAGGAAGCCCAGCCGCTCCCCTGCCTCTACGGCAGGCCGGGTGAGGATGATCCGGTTTACGGTCCGCTCCCGGAAAGCGGATACGGCAGCCGCCACGGCGAGATAAGTCTTGCCCGTACCGGCAGGGCCGACACCGATGGTGACGGTATTTTTCTGAATGGCCTTCATGTAGTTCTGCTGGCCAACGGTTTTGGCCTTGATGGGCTTTCCCTTGGCGGTGATGCACACCACATCCTTGGCGATTTTTGCGATTTGATCCTCGTTGCCCTCACTGACCAGGGTAATGAGGTAGCGCACCCGCTGCTCATCGATGGTCTCGCCCTTGGCGGCCAGCTGCAGCAGGGCTTCCAGGGTACGGACGGCCTTGTCCGCCATCTCCTCGTCGCCGGTGACCTTCAGGTCATCTCCCCGGCTGACAATGCGCACGCCCAGAGCCTCTTCGATCCGGCGCACGTTTTCATCGAAGGAGCCGAACACGGCAATCAGGTCCTCTACCCGATCGGCATTTACGATTCTTTCAACTTCCTTGCTCATTGGTCTCTCCTGTCTCCTCCCGGCGGCTGCGGCCAATGGACTCCAGGCAGGAATAGCTGCCGGAGAGCACATAGGCTCCCTCCTCCGGGGCAAAGGTCTCCGATGCATCCAGGACGGTTCCCGCGGTCATAGCACCGGGAAGATAGGTCCTGGCAAAATGCTGCATCTGGGTATAAGCCGACTCTTCCGGAAGGCCTTGTTCCGAAAGTTCGCAGACTTTGTAGCAGTCCACTGCCATGCGCACCGGCAGCACAAAGCCGCCCGGCAGGGTCAATGGATACTCCCGATACATTCTACCACATTCCATACCCAAAATTCCACTACCAAACCACAATTTTATCCGTTTTTTTCCGAGAATCAGGCTCCACCGCCGGATGATCTTTGCCTCCCCCGCCTTTTGAAGGCAGTATTTGGGGGCGTACACCTGAAAATCCCGGTGGGTATAGGCCATGATCTCCCCCTGCGCCCGCTGGGCCAGGACGGTTTTTCCGCAGTCCGTATAGCCGGAAATCAGTACCTGCCCTTTGGTAACCGCCTGCCCGGGCTTGACCAGAGGCGTTCCTCTGGTACAAAGCAGGCTCTTGATCACCCCGTCCCGGGCGGCGATCACACTGGCTACGCCGGTCTGGGCAGGCTCCGCAGGGACGGCAGGCTGCTTTTCTGCAACGGAAATCACTGCAACGCAGCCGCTTGTATTGACCCCGGCCCACTTGAGCTCCGGGATGGCGCTGAGCAGGCTGTTCTTGATGGCCTCGCTGCGAAGAGCCCGGCGGTTGGCCCCAAAGCGCAGCCCGCAGCTTTCCGCAGCCGCAAGGATCTGCCGGGCAGGCACCCGCTGGTTGCCGCTGACCCGGACAAAAAAGATCCGGGTAGGAATCAGGATCTGGGCGCATAGCAGCAGCGCCAGCCCGGCAAGCAGCACAGGCCTTCCTGCCAGAGCCCGGAAGCGCCAGTATAGGCCGGTCCGGCCCAGAATCGTCAGCGTTTCTCCCCGCCTCCGGGTCAGGCGCAAAAGCCTGCCATAGCTGGGACGGGCAACGGAAAAGCGCAGGCAGAGCTCTCCTTCCGGGGTTACGTCCCGAAGGGCAATCCCGGCGTCTGCAATGGCGCAAAGTGCGCCTGCCGGGTCGGCGGTGAGCAGTTCCGCTTGGATAAGGCCGGTGAGGGAGGTCCAGAGCTTCATGGGCAGCGCCTCCTGAGAAGCCGGATGGACTCCACGCAGCCTGTGACCACCAGCTGCCCCTGCCCCATCCGCGCCAGCACCAGCTCCCGGCCACAGAGGAGAATCTCTCCAAAGGCAACCTTGACACCCACCTGCTCCCGGCTGTACTGGGTCACGCCCCGGTGGTTTTCAATCAGGACCTGGCGGTCCCCGGTGAGCTCCAGCAGGCTTTGCCCTGGCAAGGGCTCTCCCGGCAGGTCCCCGGACAGCCAGGACCAAATACTCCCCTGCTTCACGGCATCCACCTCCTTTTGGTCAAGGGTATGTATGCCGGGGGCGGAAATTGCATAGATTCTCCCGAGGTGATTTCCATGGGGCTGCTATTGATGATCGGAATGCTTGCCATGATCCTGGACAGCCGGACCGCCCTGCAGGGGGCCAGCCAGGGCGTGGAGCTGTGCCTGACGGCGGTGATTCCCAGTCTGCTGCCGTTTCTGTGCCTGTCTATGGCCCTGACCCAGAGGCTGTTTTCCAAAAGGCTTCCCCTTTTTGGGGTGATTGGGCGGCTCTTCGGCATCCCGAAGGGGGCGGAGATCCTTCTGCTCCCCGCTTTGCTGGGGGGCTACCCTGCCGGGGCTGCCTGCATTGCCCAAGCGGCAAACCGGGGCGCGCTGCAAAAGCGGGACGCAGAGATACTTCTCGGCTTTTGCAGTCTGCCAGGGCCTGCCTTTCTGTTCGGCCTGGTGGCCCGGCAGTTCTCAAATGTCTTGGCCGGGGCGGCCCTGTGGGCGCTGGTGCTTCTGAGCGCCTGGGCGGCTTCCCGAATTCTTCCGGCCAGGAGCGAACGGGCGGCGGTAGCAGCGACTACTGCTGCCGACCCAATCGCCCAGGCCGGGGCGGCCATGGGAAAAATCTGCATAACGGTGATCCTTTTTCGGGTGGGGCTGAATTTTTTGCGCACCTATCTTCCGCTGGACGGCATTGCATTGGTGGCGGCAGAGGGCCTGCTGGAGCTGACAAACGGCTGCTGCCATTTGCAGAGTGTTCCGTCAGAACCGGCCCGCTTTCTTCTGGCGGGCGGGCTCACTGCCTTTGGCGGGGTCTGCGTGGGGCTCCAGACCGCCCAGGTCTGCCCGGGGCTTAGTTTGCAGGATTATTGGCTGGGAAAGGCACTCCAGGCCGTATTTGTACTGCTCTTTGGCTGGCTGCTGCTGCGAAAGCAGGTCGTTTTGATGGCGATTTTGATCGCGGCACTTATTTTTCTTCCCGGAAAGGTAGCTTTTTGGCGGCACAGGGTGTATAATGGCCTCAAACAACCATCCGGGAGGAAATTATGCTTTTCCGAAAGAAAATAGAACGGGCCTGTGCCTATTGCAAGCATGGCGTGGCACTGTGCGATGACCAGATTTTGTGCGTCAAAAAAGGGGTTCGTACCCCGGACAGCAGCTGCCGCCGCTTCCAGTACGACCCCTTCAAGCGCATTCCGGCCAAACCCAAGGCCATGGATTTCAGCCGGTACAACGAGGACGATTTTTCCCTGTAAAGGAGAGTGAAACCATGCGATTTGAGAAAACACTTCCTTTGCGGGACGGCCGCACTCTGCGTATCCGGAATGCGGAGCCTACAGACGCCCAGACCCTTCTTGAACTGATCGTTCTGACCCACAGCCAGACGGATTATCTGCTGGCCTACCCGGATGAGCGCCGGTTCACCCCGGAGCAGGAAGCGGAATACCTGAAGGGGATGCTGGAAAGCGACCGTGAGATCATGCTTCTGGCGGAAATTGACGGTACGCTCTGCGGCTGTCTGGGCCTCAACGCCATAGGCGGCAGATACAAGGTCCGCCATCGGGCGGAATTTGGCATCAGCGTCGACGAAGCCTTCTGGGGCCTGGGCATTGGAAAGGCTTTGATGGAAGCAGTCATTGCATGCGCAAAGCTGTTCCACTACACCCAGTTGGAGCTCAGCGTCGTAGCGGACAACGAACGGGCCGTGTCCATGTATCATAAACTTGGCTTTGTGGAGTTCGGCAGGAACCCCAAAGGCTTCCTTTCCCGGTTCTCCGGTTACCAGACGCTTGTTGAAATGCGGCTGGAGCTGTAATTCTGAGTTCAAACAAGACTCGCAGGGGACGATGATGGCATCGTCCCCTGCATTTTTTATCAGGCAAAGCAGCCTTTTGTTACGAAAGCATCTCCAGAAATTCGTCCTCTGTCAGCACCGGGATGCCCAGCTCTCTGGCTTTGCGCTCCTTGGAGCCCGCATTCTCTCCTGCCACCACAAAGCTGGTCTTTTTGGAGACGGAGCCGGAGGCCTTGCCGCCGAAGAGCTCGATTTTTTCCGTGGCCTCCTCCCGGGTGAACCGGCTTAAAGCGCCGGTGAGGACAATGGTCTTGCCCGCGAAGCGGGTGTCCGTAACGACCCGCTTGCTCTCAAAGTTCACCCCGGCCTCCTTGAGCCGCCGGACCATGTGGCGGGACTGGGGCTGAGCGAACCACTCGCAGATGCTCTCAGCCGTTACCTCTCCAATATCCGGCACCTGGGTCAGTTCTTCCAAAGTCGCCTCCATGAGCTTATCCAGGCTGCCGAAGGCCGCAGCCAGACTCTTGCCGGTCTTCGCACCCACCTGACGGATGCCCAGGGCGAAGATCAGCCGGGAAACATCCTGGCTCTTGCTGGCAGCAATGGCATCCAGCAGCTTCTGAGCCGCCTTGGTGCCGGATTTCCACAGGCCGGACAGCTCGTCCATGGTCAGGTAATAGATATCCGCCGGAGAGCGGATGGCCCCCTTTTCAATAAGGCTGTCCACAATGGCGCTGCCAAGGCCCTCGATATCCATGGCATCCCGGCTGACAAAATGGGCAATGTTCCGGCTCAGCTGGGCAGGGCACTCCGCACCGGTGCAGCGCAGGAAAGCCCCATCCTCGTCCCGCTCTACGGCAGCGCCACAGACGGGGCATTTTTTCGGCAGCAAATAGGGCTGCGTTCCCTCCGGGCGCTTGGAAAGGTTCACTTCCAAGATTTCCGGAATGATCTCCCCCGCCTTGCGGATGCGCACGGTATCCCCTATCCGGATATCCAGCCGGGAGATGAAGTCCTGATTGTGCAGTGTGGCATTGGTCACAGTGGTGCCTGCCAGCCGGACGGGAGCCACCACAGCCTTTGGCGTCAGCACACCGGTGCGGCCCACCTGAATCACAATGTCCTCCACCAGGGTTTCCTTTTCCTCTGGGGGGTACTTATAGGCCACGGCCCACCGGGGAAATTTGGCGGTGTTGCCAAGCCGTTCCCGGGCGGCCAGGTCATCCAGCTTGATGACGGCACCGTCGATGTCGCAGCTGAGCTTCTCCCGCTCCTCGTTGATGTGGATGACCTCCTTGGAGATTTTTTCGACATCCGAAAGGAGCTTGTAGGGAATGACCTTGAAATGGAGGGATTTCAGATATTCCAGGGTTTCCACGTGGCTCACAAAGGTCTTGCCCTCTGCCAGCTGGACGTTAAATACCAGAATATCCAGCTTCCGCTTGGCAGTGACCTTGGGGTCTTTCTGCCGCAGAGAGCCGGCGGCGGCGTTCCTGGGGTTGGCAAAGGTCTTCTCCCCGTTTTCCTCCAATGCTTCATTCAGTGCATGGAAGGTTTTCTTGGGCATGAATACCTCACCCCGGACGATGAGCCGGGCGGGAGCCCCTTCCAACGCCATGGGAATGGAGCGGATGGTGCGCAGATTCTCCGTCACATCCTCGCCCACATTGCCGTCGCCCCGGGTGGCACCCCGGACGAACTGGCCGTCCACGTATTCCAGGGCCACAGACAGGCCGTCGATCTTCGGCTCCACGGAGAACTGAGCCCCCGGAACGGCCTCTTTGGTTCGCACCAGGAAGTCATCCAGCTCTTCCAGGCTGAACACATCCTGCAGGCTCATCAGCGGCACCGCGTGGGTCACCTCGCCAAAGGTGTTCACAGCCTGACCGCCCACCCGCTTGGTGGGCGAATCCGGCAGGGCCAGCTCCGGGTTTGCTTTCTCCAGGTCCTCCAGCTCCCGCAGGAGACGGTCATATTCAAAGTCCGGCATGGTGGGGTCATCCAGCACGTAGTACCGGTAGCCCGCATCGTTTAGGAGCTTCGTCAGCTCCTCAATTCTCTGTTTGGATTCCATAAATGCCTCCTGTGTTCAGAAACGTACCGGGGACCTCCCCGACGATCACGGTCTCCGCCGCTACCACTTCGCTGGTGAGGGAAAAGCTCTCCGTCTGCCCCAGCACCAGAATGCTGGCATCCACATTGACCTCCATCATAAGCCGATGCAAGGTCTGGTTGATGCCTGCCTGCTGAAAGCGGCTTTCAAAGTTGGCGTCGGAATTGCGGATGGAGAGCACGTGTACCGGGATGCAGAAGCCCTTCCCGGCGAAAAGCTCCGGGAAAATGAGACTGCCAATGGGAATTCCCAGCTTCGCCGTATCCCAGTCCAGAATTTCCTGATTGATGATCTCCAGAATCTCCGTTTTCATCCGGTTGACTTCCAGAATATTGGTCTTCATGGCCGTAATGCGGCCGTTTAGGTCCTTTTCAAAGTAGACGATCCGGTCATAGGCGATGCTGTCCCGGGCCAAAAGCTCGGTCAGCGCATCGTTGGTCAGATCGGAGGTGGCGTTTTTGATCTGGGTCTCCGCCAGCTCCCGCAAAAGGGGCCGGTAGTGGCTGCGAAACAGCAGAAGCCCTCCCAGAACCACCGCAAAAACAACCAGCAGCCGCAACAAGAAACGGATCAAAAACCGACGCAAGCCCCGCACCCCCCTGGGGTAAGCGTATGCGTTACAGCTTCTTCATATGCGCCCCGGCAGCCTTTGCCATGAGCTTTTTGGTGCCGATGTCATCAAAGGCCACCTCCAGCAGAGCATCGCCGCCCATTTTGACGACGGACAGGACCATGCCCTTGCCAAAGGCTGCGTGCATGACCATATCCCCCTTGTTGAATTCCGGCGCAGGAGCGCCGGAGGCGGCCTGCGCATGGATGGCCGAGGAAAGATAAGCATGGCTCTTGGAAATGTGTTTTTCGTAGCTCTCCCGGCGGCTCTCCTGGACCTGGGGCCGATAGCCGCCCCGCTTGACGATGCAGCTCTCCGGGATCTCCTGCAAGAAGCGGGAGGGCAGCGCCGAGGCCGTACGGCCATAGATCATCCGCATTCTGGCATGGCTGATGGTCAGCGACTTCTTGGCCCGGGTAATGGCCACGTAGCATAGCCGCCGCTCCTCCTCCATCTCCTCCCGGTCGCCGATGGCCCGCATACCGGGGAAAAGCCCGTCCTCGAAGCCCACCAGGAACACATGGGGAAATTCCAGGCCCTTGGCGGAGTGAATGGTCATCATGACCACCGCATCGTCCCCCTCGTTGTACTGCTCCAGATCGGTGTACAGGGAAATTTCTTCCAAAAAGCCAGAGAGGCTGGGCTCTGTGGTATTGGCGAGGTAGGACTGAATGCTGGACTTCAATTCCTTCACGTTTTCCAGCTTGGTCTTGTTTTCCTCCGTAGGCTTGGACAGGAGCATATCGGCGTAGCCCGTGCGGATAAGCAGCTCATCATAGAATTCCGGCAGGCTCATGCCGTTTGCCAAAAGCCCTGCCAGGTCCTCGATCAGTGCGGAGAATTGCAGCAGCTTCTGGGCCGATTTTTCCAGGGGACCGTAATTATAGGGGTCACAGACCACCTCATAGACGCTCTTTCCCTCGGCCTGGGCCAGCTTCTGGACGGTCTCAACGGTCTTGGCCCCCAGGCCTCTGGGGGGATTGTTGATGATGCGGTTCAGGCGCAGGTCGTCTGCCCGGTTGTTGATGACGCACAGATAGGACAGCATATCCTTGATCTCGGCCCGCTCAAAGAAGCGCATACCGCCGATGACCCGGTAGGGAATGCCGTTGCGTTTCAGAGCATATTCCATGGAGTTGGACTGGGCGTTGGTCCGGTACAAAATGGCGTAATCCTTGAAGTCGTGGCCCTTGGAGCGGGAGAGGATCTGACTGGCAACGAAGTTGCCCTCGGCCCCTTCGTTCTCCGCCTCATATACGAGAATGGGCTCCCCTGTGCCGTTGTCCGTCCACAGGTGCTTGCCCTTCCGGCCTTCGTTGTGGGAGATGACGGCGTTGGCCGCATCCAGAATGGACTGGGTGGAGCGATAGTTCTGCTCCAGCCGAATGACCCGAGCGCCGGGGTACTGCTCTTCAAAGGAGAGAATATTCTCAATGGTAGCGCCCCGGAAGCGGTAAATGCTCTGGTCGTCATCACCGACTACGCAGATGTTCCGTCTGTCTCCTGCCAGCAGCTCCGTCAAAAGGTACTGGACGTGGTTGGTATCCTGGTACTCGTCCACCAGAACATAATGGAATTTCCGCTGGTAGTATTCCCTTACCTCCCGGTCCTGCTGCAAGAGCTTCACGGTGACATAGAGAATGTCGTCAAAATCCAGGGCGTTGTTGTCCTTCAGGCGCTTCTGATAGACGGCGTAGGCCTTGGCGATTTGGACAATGCGGTAGTCCGAGGCGCTGCGGCTGTCCTCCTCCATCTGCTCCGGGGAAATCAGCCGGTCCTTCTGCCGGCCGATGATGCTCAGTACATACCGGGGCGGATAGGTCTTGTCATCCAGGTTCATGTCCCGGAGAATTTCCTTCATGAGCCGCTCGGAGTCCGAGGTATCATAGATGGTAAAGCTGGAGGTATAGCCGCAGCGGTCAATATACCGGCGCAGAATGCGGCAGCAGGCGGCATGGAAGGTCATGGCCCAGATATCCTCGGCGTTGGCCCCCAGCATATTGGAAAGCCGCTCCTTCATTTCTCCGGCGGCCTTGTTGGTAAAGGTAATGGCGATGACATTCCAGGGGTTTGCAGGCTCCAGGGCGCAGAGCCAGTCTGCCCGGTCTGTTTGCTCCTGGGTTGGGTCTTCCGGCAGGTTTTCCAGGAACGTCACATCCTCGTCCCTGACAAAGTCCGGAATTACTGTCCCTTCTGAGCCCCGGCCATAGCGCAGAATGTTGGCGATTCGGTTGATGAGCACCGTGGTCTTGCCGCTGCCGGCACCTGCCAGCAGCAAAAGAGGCCCCTCGGTGGTCAACACGGCCTCCCGCTGCACATCGTTGAGCATGGAAAAACGGGAAGCAATGTAGTTCCGCCGAGCGGCCAGGAATCTGGAATCCAATTCATTATTCATAGAAGCACCTGTCATTTCTGTCTTTCTTTTTATCGGCTTTTATTTTACCGCAAAGAGCCGCAAAAAGCAAGCCGCTTATTCCAGCTTCTCCTTGAGAAGGCCCAGCGCCTTGCGCTCCACCCGGGAGACCTGAACCTGGCTGATGCCCAGAATTCCCGCAGTGCGCTGCTGGGTTAAACCATGAAAATAGCGCAGGGCAATGATTTGCCGTTCCCGCTCCGGCAGCGCCCGAACCGCCTGCCGCAGGGCGATTTTCTCCACCATGCGCTCCTCGGATTCCGTATCCGTCAGCACATTTTCCAGGGAGAAGCCCTCCTCCCCTGTCTGGCGGTAGATGGACTCCGTGGCGGCGGTGGCGGTTTCGGCCAGGGCGATTTCTTCCGGGGAAAGGCCGGTCTCGGCAGACAGCTCGGACAGGGTTGGCTCCCGGTCCAGCGTTGCCGTCAGGCGACTGCGGGCGGCTTTGATGGAGGCGGACTGCTCCTTGAGCCCCCGGGATACCTTCACCGCCCCGTCATCCCGGAGAAATCGCCGGATCTCTCCGGCGATTTTGGGCACTGCATAGGTGGAAAACTGGGTGCCGAAGCCGGGGTCGAAGCCCTCTGCGGCCTTCAAAAAGCCCAGGCAGCCCAGCTGATACAGGTCGTCCAGCTCCAAATTCCCACGGGCATAGCGGCGCACGATGCTCCAAATAAGCCCCTGGTTTTCCTCCACGAGCTGCCCGCAGGCGGCTTGATCCCCGGCCTGCGCGGCCCGGAGCAGGGCTTCGGGGACACTCACCCCTTGGCCCCCACCCGCAGGGCAAAGCGCTTGCGCATGGTGACGGTGGTCCCCTTTCCCGGCCTGGAGCGGACTTTGACCGTGTCCATAAAGCTCTCCATGATGGTAAAGCCCATCCCCGCCCGCTCCTCGCTGCCGGTGGTGAAGAGCGGCGTGCGGGCCTGGTCGATGTTTTCAATGCCCACGCCCCAGTCCCGCACCACGACCTCAAATTCATTTTCTGGATAGAGGCGGAGTTTCAGCTCCACTTTCCCCAGGGCGTCGGGATAGGCGTGGACGATGGCGTTGGTGACGGCCTCGCTCACGGCGGTCTTCACGTCCCCCAGCTCGTCCAGGGTGGGGTCCAACTGCGCCGCAAAGGACGCCGCCGCGCTGCGGGCAAAGCCCTCGTTGGCCGACCGGGAGGGAAAGACCAGGCTGACCTGGTTGATGTACTTGATGGTCCGCATGGCTATGCGTCACTCCTTTCCGGGATGGGTTCGGTGGGGATGAGCCGGGCCAAGCCCGCCGCCCGGAACACCCGTCCCGGCTGCTCCGGC
>ERZ837910.224-NODE-224-length-88094-cov-11.535036_pt1 | contig 88094 bp, 78 predicted proteins | sample MGYA00519940_ERZ837910 | MGnify/ENA primary metagenome ERZ837910 (study PRJEB31850, sample SAMEA3708825) | human gut metagenome | biome: human gut; feature: human-associated habitat; material: faeces | place: China | collected 2014 ... | reverse complement strand
GGAAAAACTTCAGTAATTTATTTTCTGACGAAAGAATTGATAGTCAAGTAGTAAGTGGGATGACAATCCCTGCTCCTTATTGCTTGGCTATTATTGTTTAACTCAACTACTATTTATACTATTTATGATTCAAAGAATTCAAACAGTTTATTTACTGATTGTTACAGGTTTGCTGATTACAGCAATGTGCTTGCCGATGGGATATTTTACTGATGCGATGGGAGAGCACTCTTTTAAAGCTCTAGGAATAGAAATAAACGGTGCTTACGAGTCTACATGGGGCTTATTCTGCATCTTATTGCTTAGTACTATTGTTGCCGTAGCTACAATTTTTTTATATAAAAATCGTATGTTGCAGATACGTATGACGATTTTCAACAGCTTATTGCTGGTAGGCTATTACATTGCTTTTCTTGCTTTCTATTTTGCATTGAAGAATGATGCGAATATGTTTCGGGTAGGGTGGGCTTTGTGTTTGCCGCTTGTTTCCATTATTCTGAATATATTGGCTGTTCGTGCTATCGGACGTGATGAAGTGATGGTAAAGGCTGCGGATAGATTAAGATAAAGTTTTCCCTATACTCTCTGAGTAATTCGTTAATAATATAATAGACAAAAAGCATAGCTTTAACTCCTATAAAGCTATGCTTTTTGCTATCTAAAGCTACGCTTTGGCATCTCTAAAACGATGCATTGCAAATGTGGAATTTTTTTTCGTGTAGGAGGATTTTATTTCTTCAAATCGAATAAATAAGTGAGCTTTATTGAAATTGTTCCATGCGCTGCACGGGCAAAATAATCCTTTTTGGTTGTCTTGTAGAAATCGGATAAGGCAAAATAATAACGTCCTTCCACTATAAAACTACCGGCTTTTTTCGTTCTAAGCTCTACACCACCGCCTCCGGTAATGCCATAATCAAATTTATTCTGAATCTTAGTACCGTATACCGCTTTTTGGGTACTTGACAACTCATTCATATCAATTCCTTTTATTGTTTCCGATTCACTGATCAAAAAGCCTATCTGCGGGCCTGCATGAATGAAAAATTGCAATCCTCTGTCTCGTCCGAAAGCTAGGTGGGCAAGAAAAGGAATATCGATATAGGTCATCTTGCGGGTATAAGTTTTACTTGGATCTTTGGAAGTCACTTCATTTCCATTATCGTCTAGTGACACGATTTCAAATAATTGATCCCAACCTCGTTGTGAGAAGTTCAGTTCGACCTGTGCCCCACAAATCATGGCAAAATACTTTTCAGAAATATAACGGGCTGTCAATCCTCCGGTTATTCCCATCAGGCTGTTCTGTTTGATGGTAGGAGTGAAGGATACACTATTTAAGTTGACACCTCCGTTGACACCTACAGAAAAATTGCTTCGTGCCTCTCCGATCTGAGCAGTGGCGGAGAGAGTGAATCCTGTTAGCAGAAGGCCTGCGATCAAAAATGGTTTTATCTTTATCATTTTCCGTATTATTCGAAGTCAAGTTTTACTAATTCAAAGTTTTTAGTGAAACGAATGAAGAACACTTTCTTATTAATAAATCCTCCCCAATTGTTCACACGTTGGAATTTGAAGCCGGTTTGAATAGGAGTCAGATTCATATTAGACAGATTATTTTCAAGTTCCGAGCCATAACGTGACAATCCCTTCAAGAAAAAGAATCCGGTGTCAAAACCAAGCATTGCATAATTGGGATACTTGCTGATTAAGTCTTTACTGTACCATTTATGGTAAGCGTTGGTAAACTGCACGGCAGCTGGGAATAGTGTGTTCGTATAAAACGAAGAATAGAAATACACGTCCAGTTCAAAAAAACTTTCCAAATGATCTCTCGTGTAAGTCTGCCATTCCGGATAGCCGAACAAATGGATGTTCTGTCCTGTATTATCTCTGACTAACAGCGTCAATTGCGGGAGTACTTTAATAAGCAATACATTTTTTCCTGAGGTAGGAATAAAGATGTTCTCCTTATCATTGCGGAGCGCTGCTTTCAACGTTTCTTTTGTAGCATTCTCATTGACCGTTTGCATGGAGATGCCCTTATTCTTTAGCTCTTGTTTCAGGCCACTGATAAATTCAGCCTTTTCTTTGTCGGCACTGATAGGCTCGATAAAGATAACATGCGCATTGGGAAATTGACGTGTGAAATGCTCGTAAACTTCTGAATATAAATAGGATTGCGGTGTATTGATCTGATAAACAGCCGGATTATTGAATACCTCTTCACCCTTCTGAGAGAAAGGAATCACCAGACGTATATCATTCTTTTTTGCGAAATCAGACAGTGGCTTGATTTGGTTCTGATGCATCGGGCCAAAAATAACATCCATCTTCTTCATCTCGTTCTTTGAAAGAATCGCATTCAAGGTAGAAACCTCTTTTCCACTGTCATATACATATAAATCCAAAGAAGTACCTGTACGTTTCAGACTATCCACTGCCATAAGAAAACCTTCGTAGTATTCCACCATACGTTTGTCTTCCTGGAAAGGCAGTATCAATGCGGCTTTAATGGTCGACATCTTCTTGGGAGTCTCCTTACTTTCGCGGAAAAGTTCGCTGTTACTTGGAGGGATAGCGTATGGATCTTCTTTTTGGGTGGGTTGCGTGGTTGTTGCCGCCGGGTAGGGGATACAAAGAAGTTGTCCTTTTTTCATCCCTTTTTTAAGTTCGGGATTAGCGGCAATCAGTTCCTCTTCACTGATTCCGTATTCGCGGCTTACGCTAAAGATTGTTTCCTTGCGTTTCACTTTATGCATATCTTTGCATCTGGGAACCACAGGACCTTGAATATTACTTTGTTCAGTCGTTTTTTGGACGGTAACGACCTGTTCCTTCTCCTTTTGCGGGATAAGGATCACCTGTCCGATACGGAAATTCTCAGCGCTCAACCCCGGATTCGCTTCACATATATCCTTAGCGGATATATTGTACATTGTTGTCAGTTTATACAGTGTCTCTCCGGCTTGAATCGTATGGAATGTTTCTCCTTTCTGGCTTTCTTTTCCTTTGGGAATTTTAATGGTTTGTCCGGCATAAATTTTCTCGTCACAACCGGGATTCAAACGGATAATATCCGATGTTGTGACATTGTACATCTTGGATATAGAATATAAACTTTGTCCTTTTTCGATGGTATGCAAGAAATAGGATTGATTCTCCTGTGCATAACTGACAGCGTATGAAACGCTTATAAAAAGCAGAAATAAGAATATTCGGTTTATCGGTTTCATCAAATTATAACTATTGGTTCTTGAAATCAAGGAACAAAGGTACGAATAATGCCCTATATCTTCATAAGATTTGAGTTAAGAAAATAATATTGTGCTTTTTTAGGAGCATATTTCGGGCGGAAACATTAATTTTGCAGCATTTATGAAGGATATGAATATGCAGGAAACAGAATATATTAATGTGTACGGTGCGCGCGTGCACAATTTGAAGGATATTGACGCTGAGATTCCCCGTAACAGTCTGACTGTCATCACCGGATTGAGCGGCAGTGGGAAATCTTCTTTAGCTTTCGATACGATTTTTGCAGAAGGGCAGCGCCGCTATATTGAGACCTTTTCAGCGTATGCCCGCAATTTTTTGGGTAATCTGGAGCGTCCGGATGTCGACAAAATCACAGGTCTGAGCCCGGTGATTTCCATTGAACAGAAAACGACGAACAAGAATCCCCGTTCTACGGTGGGTACGACGACTGAGATCTATGACTACCTCCGTCTGCTATATGCCCGTGCCGGAGTAGCTTATTCGTATTTGTCCGGCGAGGAAATGGTGAAATACACCGAAGAACAGATTCTGGACTTGATCCTGAAAGATTATAAAGGAAAGAAGATCTATTTGCTCGCCCCGTTGGTTCGTGCACGTAAAGGACATTACAGGGAACTGTTCGAGCAGGTGCGAAAAAAAGGATATTTATATGTCCGGGTAGATGGTGAAGTGCGTGAAGTAACGCATGGAATGAAGCTCGATCGTTATAAGAATCACGATGTGGAAGTGGTGATTGATAAACTGGTGGTGACCGAAAAAGACGACCGGCGGCTGAAACAAAGTGTGGCGACTGCTATGCGTCAGGGAGACGGCTTGATGATGATTTTAGATGCCCAGTCGGAAAGCATCCGTCATTATAGTAAACGTCTTATGTGTCCTGTAACAGGACTTTCTTATCGCGAACCTGCCCCGCATAACTTTTCATTCAACTCTCCGCAGGGAGCATGCCCGAAATGTAAAGGGCTGGGCGTTGTCAATCAGATTGACGTGGATAAGGTGATTCCCGACCGTGAACTATCCATTTATGAGGGGGCAATCGCACCTCTGGGAAAATATAAAAATGCCATGATTTTCTGGCAAATCAGTGCTTTGCTGGAAAAGTACGATGCGTCATTGAAAACTCCGGTCAAGGAATTGCCGGATGATGCCATCGAAGAAGTTCTCTATGGTTCTGATGAACGGATTAAGATCAAAAGCTCGTTGATTGGTACTTCCTCCGACTATTTTGTTACCTATGAAGGTGTTGTGAAGTACATCCAGATGTTGCAGGAGAAAGACGCATCCGCAACAGCGCAGAAATGGGCGGAACAATTTGCTAAAACCACTGTTTGCCCCGAATGTAAGGGAGCACGTTTGAATAAGGAGGCATTGCATTTCCGTATCCATGATAAGAATATCAATGAGCTGGCGAATATGGATATCAACGAGTTGTACGACTGGTTGATGAAGGTGGATGAATTTCTTTCCGACAAGCAGAAAAAGATATCAGTGGAGATTTTGAAAGAAATCCGTACACGTTTGAAGTTCCTGTTAGATGTAGGGTTGGACTATCTTGCCTTAAACCGTAGTTCCGTTAGTCTGTCCGGAGGAGAAAGCCAGCGTATCCGTTTGGCCACTCAGATCGGTTCGCAGTTGGTGAATGTGTTGTATATTCTCGACGAGCCGAGTATCGGTCTGCATCAGCGTGATAATTTGCGCCTTATCAATTCTTTGAAAGAACTTCGGGACATCGGTAATTCCGTGATCGTGGTAGAGCATGATAAGGATATGATGCTTGCTGCCGATTATGTCATCGATATGGGACCGAAGGCCGGTCGTCTTGGTGGGGAAGTGGTTTTTGCAGGCACTCCACAAGAGATGCTGAAAACCAGTACAATGACTTCGCAATACTTGAACGGACAGATGAAGATAGAAGTTCCAGCCAAACGCAGAAAAGGAAACGGAAAGTCTATCTTGTTGAAAGGAGCGAAAGGAAATAACCTGAAAAATGTGGATGTGGAGTTCCCGTTAGGCAAACTGATTTGCGTAACAGGAGTATCGGGAAGTGGAAAATCCACCTTGATTAATGAAACCTTGCAACCGATTCTTTCACAGAAATTCTACCGTTCTTTGCAAGATCCTTTAGAGTACGATTCTATTGAAGGACTAGAATATATAGATAAGGTGGTGGATGTTGACCAGTCTCCGTTGGGACGTACCCCCCGTTCCAACCCGGCTACTTACACAGGCGTATTTTCGGACATTCGTAATTTGTTTGTTGGATTGCCGGAGGCTAAGATTCGTGGTTACAAGCCGGGACGTTTCTCCTTCAATGTAGCGGGCGGGCGTTGCGAAGCGTGTTCAGGAAACGGTTATAAGACGATTGAAATGAACTTCCTTCCGGATGTATATGTGCCCTGTGAAGTATGTCATGGCAAACGTTACAACCGCGAGACGTTGGAAGTCCGTTTTAAGGGGAAATCCATTGCAGATGTGCTGGATATGACAATCAATCGTGCTGTGGAATTCTTTGAAAATGTTCCGCAGATTCTCAATAAAATTAAAGTTCTGCAAGATGTCGGATTGGGCTATATTAAGTTAGGTCAATCTTCTACCACTCTTTCCGGTGGCGAGAGCCAGCGTGTGAAACTGGCTACGGAACTGTCGAAGAGGGATACGGGCAAAACACTTTATATTTTGGATGAGCCGACTACCGGACTTCATTTTGAGGATATACGGGTGCTGATGGGAGTATTGAGCAAGCTAGTCGATAAGGGTAATACAGTTATCGTTATCGAGCATAATCTGGACGTTATTAAAATGGCGGATTATATCATCGATATGGGTCCGGAAGGTGGTAAAGGCGGGGGAGAACTCCTTAGTTGCGGGACACCCGAAGAAGTTGCGAAGAGTTCTAAAGGATATACACCTAAGTTTCTTCGCGAAGAATTAGGACTTTGACTTTGCAAAGAATGGTGACCTTGATGATCTGAATAATAAATGCCAATTTATAGAAGATGAAAATCAATAAAACAAATGCTGCCCGCTTGTTGGATAAAGCAAAGATAACATATGAGTTAATCCCATACGAGGTAGATGAGAATGATTTAAGTGCCGTGCATGTGGCAGCCAGTTTGGGTGAGAATATTGAACAAGTATTCAAGACGCTTGTTTTGCACGGTGATAAGAGCGGATATTTTGTATGTGTTATTCCGGGAGAGCACGAAGTCGATTTGAAATTGGCGGCTAAGGCTTCCGGCAATAAAAAATGCGACCTGATACCTATGAAAGAGCTATTGCCGCTTACCGGATATATCCGTGGCGGTTGTTCCCCTATTGGTATGAAGAAGCATTTCCCGACCTATATTCATGAGACTTGCCGGAAGTTCCCGTATATTTATGTAAGTGCCGGCACAAAAGGGCTTCAAATAAAAATAGCTCCGGACGATTTGATTCGTGAATCCGGAGCGGGAACTTGTCGTTTGTTTGAAGACTAGTTTTACAAATTATTTGTGCAAAAACTCAGGAAAAAGTATATATTTGCAAGAAATATTTATTTAATTCAATCAATTATTAATTCTAAAAACTTATATCTATGTTCAGTAAACACCCTAAAGGTCTGATTGCTGCGGCTTTAGCTAATATGGGAGAGCGTTTTGGCTTCTATATTATGATGGCGATTTTGACGTTATTTATTTCAGCGAAATTCGGATTGTCCGAGACGACTACCGGATACATCTATTCCGCATTTTACGCATCCATTTATATTTTGGCTTTAGCGGGAGGTGTTATTGCTGATAAGACGAAAAATTTCAAAGGCACTATTTTGGTGGGATTAATACTGATGGCTGTCGGTTATTTGATTATTGCCATTCCTACTCCGACTCCGGTTCCTAATATGGCTCTTTATTTAGGGCTGACTTGTTTCGGACTTTTAGTGATTGCTTTTGGTAACGGATTGTTTAAAGGAAACCTGCAAGCCCTGGTAGGTCAGATGTATGATGATCCTAAATATTCAAATCTTCGTGATGCCGGTTTCCAGATATTTTATATGTTTATTAATATCGGTGCTGTTTTTGCACCGTTTATTGCTATCGGTGTGCGTAACTGGTGGTTGAAAGTGAATAACTTTGATTATGAGGCCACTTTGCCGGAGTTATGTCATCAATATTTGGAAAAAGGAAAAGATATGGCTCCACAGGCTATGGAAAATCTGACTACGTTAGCTAATAGTGTTGTCTTGGATAAAACTCCTGTAACGGATATGGGCGTATTTGTGAATAATTATCTTGATGTATTTAATCGCGGTTTCCAATATGCCTTTATGGCTGCTATCGGTGCTATGATTATTTCGTTGATTATTTATATGGCAAATAAGAAGCGCTTCCCGGATCCGGCAACGAAAGCAAAAACAGATAAAGGAACTGCAACTGTGAATAAAGAGGAAATCCAGATGAGTGCTACTGAAATAAAACAGCGTATCTATGCTCTGTTTGCAGTATTTGGCGTTGTTATTTTCTTCTGGCTGTCTTTCCATCAGAACGGTTATTCGTTGACTTATTTTGCACGTGATTATGTGGATTTAAGTGTTATTAATATCGATTTGGGCTTTACACAGATTAAAGGTGCTGAGATATTTCAAAGCGTTAATCCGTTCTTTGTTGTATTCCTGACTCCGTTTATCATGTGGATGTTCGGTTCGATGAAGAAGAACGGTAAAGAACCATCTACTCCGATGAAGATCGCTATCGGTATGGGTATTGCTGCATTAGCGTATGTATTCTTGATGGTATTCTCTTTTACATTGCCTTCAAAAGAAGTGTTGGGCACTATGAGTGCTGCTGAAATCAATGCTATCCGTGTTACTCCATGGATTATGATCGGCCTGTATTTCATTCTTACGGTTGCCGAACTGTTTATCTCTCCTTTGGGATTATCATTTGTATCTAAAGTAGCCCCTCCTCATCTGCAAGGATTGATGCAAGGTTGCTGGTTGGCTGCAACAGCTGTGGGTAACTCACTGTTGTTTATCGGTGGTATTCTTTATACAACTGTTCCTATTTGGGCTTGTTGGTTGGTATTTGTAGGAGCAACAGGTGCTTCCATGATTGTAATGCTTTCAATGGTAAAATGGCTGGAACGTGTAGCGAAATAAAATCTTGCCATTAACTAAATAAACAAAATGCCCCGGAACAAGTTTCATAAATGTTCCGGGGCATTTTTGTATATCAAATATCCAGTCCCATAATATAATCATTCATATAATACCCGTTACCAATCGGGAAATCACCTTCCCGCAACTTTCTCATTCCCATGTGTTCGTAAAACTGCAAAGCCTTATTATTACGATTTACGTTGAGCTCCATCAAACAAGGTTCCGGGTGTATTTCTTTGATACACCTGATTGCTTCCTTGAATAAGAAACTGCCGCAATGCGTGCCCTGAAAACGGGGGAGAACATATATCTTCTGAAGATGGAATACATCTTTCTCCTGTTGTTGAATGGAAACGTATCCGCATGGTTCATTCTCCTTATAAGCAATGGAGTACACATGTCCTTCTTCCTCCATTTGTTTGCGCACATTGGAAGGAGTATACATCCAGTCCATCATATAATCCAGTTGTTCGGAAGATAAAATTTCCTTGTAGGTGGCGGGGAACACTTCCTTTGCCATCTTATGAATAAGCTCGCAATCGGCTACTGTTGCTTTTCGAATTGTAAACATATCTATTATCCATTCTTGGTTTAATTGGCACAAATATAGCCATTATTTCTTTTTATAATAAGGTGGAAAGTCTCTAATGTTTTAATTATTATTAATTTATAGTACTTTGTAATGCAAGGTACTAAAGTAATGCATATATTTGTGCGTCTAAAAGAAGTACATAATGAAAGTAAACAATGTAAAATCACAGATGAGAAAAGGTATACTTGAATATTGCATCATGCTTTTGCTACACAAGGAACCCTCTTATGCTTCTGATATCATTCAAAAATTGAAAGAGGCCCAACTGATCGTAGTGGAAGGTACCTTGTATCCATTGCTTACCCGTCTGAAAAATGACGACCTGTTAAGTTATGAATGGGTAGAATCTACTCAAGGACCTCCCCGTAAATACTATAAATTGACCGAACAGGGAGAAGCCTTTTTGGGAGAACTTGAAATTTCCTGGAAAGAACTCAATGAAACAGTGAATCATATTGCCAATAGATAATCCAAAAAAGAAGAAATAAAAATGAAAAAGACATTGACCATAAATTTAGGAGGAATTGTCTATCATATAGATGATGATGCCTACCGATTGTTAGACAATTATCTGTCTAACCTCAAACATTACTTTCGTAAACAGGAGGGTGCGGAAGAGATCGTAAACGATATTGAAATGCGTATTGCCGAACTGTTTGCCGAGAAAGTAAATGAAGGGAAACAGGTCATCACAGTTTCGGATGTAGAAGAAATCATCGCCCGCGTCGGCAAACCGGAAGACTTTGGAATTGCTGATGAGGATATGGACTCACAGAAAAGAACGGAACAAACATCGTCCGCTAATCAAGGCAGTACACAAACCTCTGCTCAACGCCGCTGGTTCCGTGATCCGGATAATAAATTGTTGGGAGGCGTAGCGGCAGGATTGGCAGCTTACTTCGGTTGGGACATCACATTAGTGCGTATATTGATGATTATCCTTGTATTTGTACCTTATTGCCCGATGATTATACTTTATATTATCGGATGGATTGTTATTCCGGAAGCCCGTACTGCTGCAGAAAAATTGAGTATGCGTGGAGAAGCGGTGACTATTGAGAATATTGGCAAAACAGTGACAGACGGCTTCGAACGCGTAGCGGACGGAGTCAATAATTATGTGAACTCCGGCAAACCTCGTACCTTTCTTCAAAAGATAGGTGATGTATTTGTTTCCATTGCTGCTGTTCTCTTTAAAATATTTTTGGTAGCTCTTGTCATTCTCTGCTGCCCTGTCTTGTTCGTACTGGCTGTTGTACTGGTGGTGCTGGTGTTTGCAGCAATTGCCGTGGCAGTTAGCGGAGGAGCACTGCTTTATGAAATGCTGCCTGCTATTGACTGTATGCCGGTTGCTTCCGTATCTCCAATGATGACACTGCTGGGTACGATTGCCGGAGTTGCCCTCATCGGTATTCCATTAGGGGCTTTCTTATATACTATCTTGCGGCAATTATTCCATTGGTCACCGATGGGAACAGGCTTGAAATGGTCGCTATTGATTCTATGGATATTGGGTGCAGTCATAATGATTATTAATCTTTCAGCTCTTGGCTGGCAACTACCTTTGCATGGCTTACACTGCTCTTAACTAAGTCTCATTCTATTAAAAAAGGATAATATTTATTCTTTTATAAGGAAATGTACCCTGATAGTGTGTCCGGGGTACATTTTTTGTTCACTCTAATTCATCGTAAATCGAGAAATTTTTTGTAAGTTTGTAAATACGTATTCAGGAAATAAAAATGGGTGAACATATATGTTTTAGGAGAAACGAACGTTTAGCGACAGTCAACCCTTATTGGAGAGGAAATCCGATGGTGCGCGGGCGTTTTTTTAATCGGCAGCATCGCTTCCGTCCGGGGATGGGGAGTGTACTGAAATGGCGTCTTTCGCCCAATCCCCAACGCAAGGAGAAGAAAACGGTGAAATGGGATCCGAAAGTTTGTTATCTCCGTTCATTGGATGCGGTGGTAGGAGATTCCCTGATATGGCTCGGACATAATTCTTTCTTTCTGCAATTAGCAGGTAAACGGATCATGTTCGATCCTGTGTTCGGCAGTATTCCTTTTGTGAAGAGACAGAGCGAGTTTCCCGCTAATCCTGACATATTTACAGGGATTGATTATCTACTTGTCAGCCATGACCATTTCGATCATCTGGACAAGCAGAGTATAGCACGCCTATTGAAGAATAACCCGCAAATGAAACTCTTTTGTGGATTGGGAACCGGTGAACTGATTCAGGGATGGTTTCCTGAAATGAAAGTGATTGAAGCCGGATGGTATCAACAAATGGAAGATGAAGGATTGAAGATTACTTTTCTACCGGCACAACACTGGAGCAAACGTTCCGTACGCGATGGCGGCCAGCGATTGTGGGGAGCCTTCATGCTGCAAGGAGATGGAATCTCCCTTTATTACAGTGGTGACACAGGTTATTCCAGTCACTTTCGTGAGATTCCCGATCTGTTCGGAGCACCGGATTATGCTTTGTTGGGTATCGGGGCATATAAACCTCGCTGGTTTATGCGTCCCAATCATATATCGCCTCACGAGTCTTTGACTGCTGCCGAAGAAATGCATGCAGGACTTACTATCCCCATGCATTATGGTACATTCGATTTGTCTGACGAGCCTTTGCATGATCCCCCGAAAGTCTTTGCAACAGAGGCAAAGAAACGGAAGATCTCTGTGGAAATTCCTTATTTGGGAGAGATTGTGAAATTGAGGAAACAGAAATAAGAATACTTAGATACGAATAAAGAGATGAAGAAATTAGAAGTAAAAGACCTGAAAGAAAACTTTTTCGAAGCAATCGGAAAAGAGTGGATGCTCGTAACGGCGGGAACAAAAGAGAAGTTTAACACCATGACAGCAAGTTGGGGTGGCATTGGCTGGTTGTGGAATAAACCGGTTGCTTTCGTTTTTATCCGTCCCGAACGGTATACATACGAGTTTGTGGAGGAGAACGATCACCTGACACTTTCTTTCTTAGGAGAAGAAAATAAGAAGATTCACGCTGTTTGTGGTTCCAAGTCGGGACGTAATATAGATAAAGTAAAAGAAACCGGATTGAAACCTGTATTTACAGAAAAAGGTAATGTCCTGTTCGAGCAGGCACGTTTGAGCCTGGAATGTAAGAAACTTTATGCTGACGCTATCAAACCGGAATGTTTTCTGGATAAAGAATCAATAGAAAAGTGGTATGGTGGTGCTCATGGAGGTTTCCATAAGATGTATATTGTAGAAATTGAAAATATTTATTCGAAGTAAAAATTAGCGGATTTTGGTTGAATGTAATGGGGAAGGCTCTGAACTCAAGTAGATTGAGAACAGAGCCTTCTTTTTACTTTATAGGAATATGCACCGTTTTTATTTGGACGGCGCTTTCTTTACCCATTTATCCAACCATTCAAAGAATGTGCGTTGCCATAACACTCCATTCTGTGGCTTCAATACCCAGTGGTTTTCATCCGGATAAATCAGCAACTCTGCAGGAACACCACGCATCACGGCAGCATCAAAAGCAGCCATTGCCTGATTAGCCAGAATACGGTAGTCTTTTTCTCCATGAATACAGAGAATAGGAGTATCCCATTTCTCTACGAATAGGTGAGGAGAGTTGGCAAACGTACGCTGTGCCACCGGATTCTGTTTTTCCCAGTATGCGCCTCCCATATCCCAGTTGGCAAACCATTTTTCTTCAGTTTCCAGATACTGCATTTCCATGTTGAAGATACCATCATGAGCAATGAACGCTTTGAACCGTTTGTCGTGATGTCCGGCCAACCAATATACGGAGAATCCTCCGAAGCTGGCACCTACGCATCCCAGACGATCTTTGTCCACATACGGTTCTTTTGCCATTTCATCGATAGCAGTGAAGTAATCCTTCATACACTGGCCACCGTAATCACCGCTAATCTGTTCGTTCCATTCCACACCGAATCCCGGCAAACCGCGACGGTTCGGAGCAACGATGATATAATCATTAGCTGCCATAATCTGGAAGTTCCAGCGATAAGACCAGAACTGGCTTACCGGACTCTGCGGACCTCCTTCACAGAACAGCAAAGTCGGATATTTCTTGTTCGGATCAAACTGTGGAGGATAAATCACCCATGTCAACATCTGTTTGCCATCTGTTGTTTTCATCCAGCGACCTTTTACTTTACCCATTTCCAGCTGGTCATAGATTTGTTTGTTCTCCTGTGTCAGTTGAGTGGTAGAACCATCCAATGCCACAGTGTAAATCTCATCACCCATACTCATTGAATGGCGTTTCGCGATCAGCTTATCTCCGAAAAGAGCTACCCCTTCGTAATCGTACATTCCTGAAGTAATAGCCTTTACCGAATCGTTTGTCAGGTCAAGCGCATAAATCTGTGACTCTCCATGCCATACACCTGTGAAATAGATCACTTTTGCATCTGCTCCCCAGACAAAAGCATCTACATTCGATTCGAATGCCTTGCTCACAAAACGCTTCTCGCCAGTTTCCAAGTTCATGATGAACAGACGGTTCAGATCAGCTTCGTAGCCGTCACGTTCCATACTTTGCCAAGCGATATACTTCCCATCCGGTGAATATTGTGGATTGGTATCGTATCCTTTGTTCTCTTCCGTTATATTCTCCGTTTTCTTTGTGTTCAGGTCATAAATATAAATGTCCGAATTGGTAGAAATCGCATATTCCAGTCCCGTCTTTTTGCGGCAAGTATAGGCCACCTTATCCGAAGTCGTATTCCAGGCAAGTTGTTCGATACCACCCCAAGGTCTCATCGGACTTTCATACGGTTCGCCATCCAAAATGTCTATGACATTGGAAATACTGTTTCCATCAAAATCTGCAATGAACGGATGCGGTGCCATCGTGACCCATTCATCCCAATGCTTGTACATCAGGTCGGTAACGATGATGCCCGTAGCTTTAGGTAAATCCGGATACTTATCTACTGTGCTGTCTTTAGTCTTTACTTGTGAGATAAACAAAAGCTTTTTGCCATCCGGTGAGATGGAAAATCCCTCGATATCTCCGTCGTAGTTAGTCAGTTGTCTGCGTTCGCTACCATCCGGATTCATCTCATAAAGCTGGCTACTACCGCTGTCATTGCTTAGGAATGCGAGTTTGCTGCCCCCTTTTATCCAAGTCACCTCATTTTCCTGATAAGGAGTGTGGGTTATTTGTAGGTTATCGCTTCCGTCTGCGTTCATCACGAAAACTTCGCGGTTACTCTTGTTCTCCGGCACACTGTAATACGTTACCGTATACGCAATTTTCTTTCCGTCGGGCGATACAGCGAATCCGCCGATACGTCCCATAGCCCAAAGTGCTTCGGGAGTCATACGCTTCCCTTCGATCTTGATATCCGATTTCTTGATAAGCACCTGATCCGTTTTGCCTGCGTCTTTGGTTCCTCCGCAGGCAGCTAACAACATTGCTGCCGACATCATAAATAAATTAGCTTGTCTCATATATTTTATAAAATGTTTATTTTCTTGCGAAGATAGTGAAAAAAGAATTTAGATTTTCTTTTTCTGCCAGTTTCCTTTCTTCATGTATTGATAACAGAAGAGCAGGATGAAAGTACCATACACGCTTTCCGTTGTCCAAGAGAAAGCGACATCCATTTTCAGATAGAGAATGAAGTACGTGGCATAGGCTACATAAATTGCCAATACGCAAAGCTCCATTGCCAATGCAGTCCGCGTATTTCCCGTACCGGATACCGATTGGAAATAGACATTGGCGGGTACTAACACCAGATAAGCGGAGCACAACACCCATAATGAAGGTACAGAGGCAGCCCTTAGATCCGGCATATCCGTGTAAATACTCAGAATCAGGTCGGGAAACAGACAGAAGAATACCAAAATCGGCAATACGAATACGTATCCGATACTGATATGTTGTCTGATGGTTCCTCGAACACAATCTTGTTCGCCCGCCCCGATGAGGTTGCTGACCAGCGAACCGCAGGTGGCGGCAAAAGCCATTGCAATCATAAACGGTATTCCCGATACGTTGCGGATAATATTGGCGATAGCCAGTGAGCGTTCTCCCAGATGTTCTACGAACAGGAAGAACATGAACCAGGTAGACAAAGAAACAGAATTCTGAATCATCGTCCACACCGAAACATTGAGAATCCGCTTCAATGTCTTTCTTTGGAATTTGGGTAATATATTCAATGCATATTTTTTGCAGTCAATCCGCTTCCAGGTATAAATGATAAAGAAAATCACTGATACCATTTCCGCCAATGAAGAACCGATAGCGGCGCCGGCAATTCCCAGTTGCGGGAAACCGAACTTACCGAAAATCAGGATATAGTTGAATACCACATTCGAAAGCACCATGACAATGGAGTTCAGAGTCAGTGTCTTGGTTTGTGTCGTACCAACAAAGAATGCACGGAACATCACCATGACAAACGAGAAAAAGAAACCATACACACGCCAATGGATATAACTTTCGGCTGCATCATAAATATGTGGTGACGAAATGATATTCCTTAGAATATGTGGTGAAAATACGATGGACAGCGTGAATAGAATGACGGCAACAGCCAGCAAGAAATAGATTCCCTGATAGAAGATCGGTCCTATTTCCTTGTAGTTTTCTTCTCCGTTACGGCGGGCAATTAATATTTGCGCACCGATACTGAATCCAAATGCCATCATGAAAATAGCCAGATAATATACACCGGCAATGGCGGACGCGCCCAGTTCAATTTCCCCGACACGTCCCAGAAAAGCAGTGTCCGTCATACCGATCATTTGCTCCATGATCAGACTGATGAGGATAGGGTAGGCTATTGTCCAAATTTGTTTATAAGTATATTTTGTTTTCATCTTATTTCATTTTTAGAGAAAGAAAGCCGGGCAACCCAAGTAGGATGTCCGGCTCTTTCAGAATATAATAGGATTTTCTTCCTTATTTCTTATTCTGTCTTTGCTGCTGCAATAACTCTTGTTGTTTTTGCATTGCCTCCAGGCGGGCAGCAAATCCGGTCTTTTTCATTTGTTTCGGGTCTTTCTTTTTCGCTTCCAGGATAGCCAGCAATTTTGTTTCGTCAGTCGTTTTGCGAAGCAGAATCATGGTACCTACGCTAATCAAGGTCGACACGAAGTAGTAGTAGTTCAAACCTGACGGATAATCGTTCAAGACAAACAGGAACATAATCGGCATCAGATACATCATCCATTTCATAGCCGCCATTTGCGGTTGCGCTCCATTATCCTGCATGGACATTGTGTACTTCGTATTCAGAATATTAGTCACCGTCATCAGCAAGCAGAACAAACTGAGATGGTTGCCTAAGAACGGGATATGGAACGGGAATGTAATGAATGCATCGTATGTAGAAAGGTCGTCAGCCCATAAGAAGCTCTGTTGGCGTAGTTCGATAGCACTCGGCACGAACATAAACAAAGCCATCAAGATAGGGAACTGCAACAACATCGGCAGACAGCCGCCCATCGGACTTACCCCGTATTGGCTGTAAAGCCCCATCACCTCCTGTTGCTTCTTCATCGCATCCTCCTGCTTCGGATATTTCTTGTTGATTTCGTCGATTTTCGGTTTCAGTACACGCATCTTGGCAGATGACATATAGGTCTTCCACGTAGCCGGATAAACCACAACTTTCACCATGATGGTCAGAATCAACAGCACGATACCCATGCTCAAACCCCAGCCCGACAGCCAGTCGAATACGTTAATCGTGATAAATTGATTGATCCAGCGGATTAACGGCCAACCCAAGTATACCAGTCTGTTCAATTCCCATTTTTCGTCACGTCCCTTATCCAATGCTTTCAACGTTTTGAAGTGGTTCGGACCAAAATAGAAATACATCTCTGTCGGTTCTTTACCCGATGGATCGAAGAAAGTATTCATTTCAGCAGAATAATCTTTGATATATCCGCTTCCCTGTTGCTCCATTCTTGATTTCACGGTAACCTTGTCGAAGTCCTGCTCGGCAATGAACACCGAAGAAAAGAACTGGTTCTTGAAAGCTACCCAGTCAATGCGGTTTTCCAATGTCTTGCTGTCGTCTTTGGCTGCCGACAGATTATCCACATCATCTCCTTTGATCTTATAAGTAAGCTCTGCCAAGCGGTTTTCGTAAGTGAATCCTTTTTCCAGTTGGCGGGCACGCTGTGACCAGTCGATATCCACATAATTGGTGTTTGCCAATTTGTCTGTCATACCTGTCGCCTTGATTTCAAAGTTCATCAGATAGCTGTCCGGTTTCAGCGTGTAGATAAAGTCGATATAACTTGCGCTATCTGCCGCCAGACGCATGACCACACTGCTATCCGTCTTGTTTGCCACTTCAAAGAAATAATCCTTTGTCTGGATAGCCCCTTCCTTATTATAGAAGTTGAAATTCATCGATGCATCGTCACCGTCAAACAGTACAACCGGTGTCTTCTTGTCCTGTGCCATGTAATCCTTCAGCATGGCCGAATAGACACGTCCGCCTTTGGTTGTGAAAGTGATTTCCGCTACATTGTTTTGGATACTGACTTTAGAGTCTGTTCCCTGCAATGCATTGAAAAACAGAGAGGATGAATCGGCAGCAGATGCCGCCTCTTTCTTGCTGTTAGCCAGTGCTGCCTCCGTTTTTGCTTTCAGCGCCTCTTCCTGCTGTTGTACAAGAGCGATAGAATCGTAGTATCTTTTTTGCGCAGCTATCTGCTCCTCACTGGGACGGCTCAGAAAGCTGAATCCTACTAACAATATACCTATTAAAACGAGACCTGTGATGGTATTTTTATCCATTCTTATTTTAATTACAAATTACTAATTACTTTTCGTTTTCGATAGCCGCTTTCACAAACGCCACGAACAACGGGTGCGGGTTCAGTACCGTGCTTCCATATTCCGGATGGAACTGTGTACCTACAAACCATTTCAATGTCGGAATTTCTACGATTTCCACCAGATCCGATTCGGGATTGATACCTACACATTTCATACCGGCAGCTTCGTACTGTTCCTTGTAGTCATTATTGAACTCGTAACGGTGACGGTGACGTTCCTGAATATGTTCCTCTCCGTATGCCTGATATGCTTTAGAGCCTTTCTGCAATACACACTCGTAAGCACCCAAACGCATGGTTCCGCCCATATTGGTGATCGCTTTCTGCTCTTCCATGATATCAATCACGTTGTGCGGAGTCTTCTCATCCATTTCGCGTGAGTTGGCGTCTGTATATCCCAATACGTTGCGGGCAAATTCGATGGCGATACATTGCATACCCAGACAGATTCCGAAAGTCGGAATATCATGTGTACGTGTATATTTGATAGCTACAAACTTACCGTCAATACCCCGTTGGCCGAATCCCGGTCCGATCATGACACCCGCCATACCTTTCAAGGCTTCACCCACATTCTCGTCTGTCAGCTTTTCGCTGTTTACGAAATGTACTTCCACTTTGCGGTCGTTGTAAGTACCGGCCTGCGACAATGCTTCACGAATAGATTTGTAAGCATCCTGCAAGTCATATTTTCCGACCAATGCGATGTTAATAGGCTCTTTGGTCTCAGCTGCGTGGCGGCGTTCCAAGAATTTACGCCATGGACCGAGTCCCGGAGTTTCTCCTACCGGCAGTCCCATCTTTTCGAGAATGGTGCTATCCAAGCCTTGTGCCTGCATCAGGATAGGAACCTCGTAGATTGTTTCTGCGTCGATAGACTGCACTACGGCTTTATCATCCACATTACAGAATTGTGCCACTTTCTTGCGCAATCCGTCGCTTAACGGGTGTTCGGCACGCAGTACTAGTACATCCGGCTGGATACCCACACTTTGAAGTTCCTTCACCGAGTGTTGAGTCGGTTTAGTTTTCAATTCTCCGGCGGCAGCAAGATACGGGACATAAGTCAGGTGCACGCAAAGAGCATTCTTACCGAGTTCCCACTTCAACTGACGGATACTTTCGAGGTAGGGGAGTGACTCGATATCGCCTACCGTACCACCGATCTCGGTGATGACAAAATCGAATTTGTATTTGTTACCGAGCAGTTTCACATTCCGTTTGATTTCATCCGTGATATGCGGAATCACCTGAATCGTTTTACCCAGATAGTCTCCACGACGCTCTTTGTCGATAACGCTTTTGTAGATGCGTCCTGTAGTAATGTTGTTCGCCTTAGTCGTTTGTATGCCCAGAAATCTTTCATAATGTCCCAGGTCGAGGTCGGCTTCGTGTCCGTCTACCGTTACATAGCATTCTCCGTGCTCGTATGGATTCAGTGTTCCCGGGTCGATGTTGATGTACGGGTCAAACTTTTGAATGGTTACATTATAACCTCTTGCTTGCAGCAACTTACCGATGGAAGATGAAATGATACCTTTTCCTAATGAAGAGGCAACACCACCGGTGACGAAAATATACTTTGTTTCTCCCACAGCTATAACTGTTTTTAAAATTGTTTACTTAGTAGTATTCTTATGAACTTAAAAAGCGCAAAATTATAAAAAAAAGAGGAAGAATGCAGACTTTCGTCTCTACAATTTTATTAAAAAATGCAATTTTGAAAGAATCCTATGATTTCTGAACAAAATAATGTAGCTTTGCAGCCTAAACCATAAACAAATATGATGAGAGTTACTACTTTATATTCAGTTTTTATCCTGTTGTTATTTTCGTTATCGCTTTTTGCACAGGAAAATGCCGGCAATTCTTCACTTCCCAAATCTTCAACGGTAGTGGCTAAGGCCAAAGTCGTAAAAGCGGATACACTTTCGGCAGAACTCCAGAAATATTTAATGTTAAAACTCAATATGTCCGGTCCGACACCCCAATTGGATACCGTTTCTTATTTATATAATAAGTATATAGCCCAATTGGATTATCTGAATGATCCGTCTGTGCCGCCACGTTATATTCCGTCGGATCCCGACTATTTTCGCCTGTTTACTCCTTTGGCGTATTACTATGCCCCGATGGCGCAGTATTCAAGACTGGAATGGAAACCTGTGCAGCCGGACACCACCCCCAAACTGACATCGGAACTTTTACCATACGACACATTGGCGTTTACCAAAACCCGACGTGCCAATACATTAGTCAATAACGCTTTGATGGATCTTTATCTGCAACATCCGAATTTGGTTGTTACTACGGAAGACCGTATCATGAGTAGGGATGTTTTCCGGCATGATGTGAAACCGAAGATCTCCCCCAAAGCCAATGTAATTCATCTGTTTCAACGTGAAGATATGAATGATAATGTAGGAAAGGCCGATATCAAGATCAGCCGTCCTAACTGGTGGGTTGTAGGAGGTAACGGTTCATTACAGATCAGCCAGAACCACCTTTCGGACAACTGGTATAAGGGGGGGGAGAGCAACTTCTCCGGATTAGCTACTTTTCTGATCTTCGCAAACTATAATGACAATGAGAAAGTGCTGTTTGAGAACCAGCTTGAAGCGAAAGCGGGTATGACTTCCACTCCGTCGGACGAATACCATAAGTATCTTTTTACAACTGACCAACTTCGCATCTATAACAAGCTGGGATTGAGAGCTTTTAAGAATTGGTATTATACGATCTCCTCTGAGTTCAAAACTCAGTTTTTCAATGGATACAAGGCCAACAGCGAAGATCTGGTTTCAGCTTTCATGTCTCCGGCTGATTTGGCGGTCAGTATCGGTATGGACTATAAACTGAATAAAAAGAAATTCAATCTTTCTGTCTTTATGGCGCCATTGACTTATAACTTGCGTTATATTGACAACTCGGAAGTGGATGAAACGAAATTCGGTCTGGATAAAGGCAAATGCTCCAAGAATGACTTCGGTTCGCAGTTGCAGTCGACATTTAACTGGAATATCATTTCTGCCGTGTCATTGGAATCCCGTCTCAACTATCTGACCAACTACCATTGGGCTCGTGTAGAATGGGAAAACACATTCAATTTTGTTCTGAACCGTTATCTCTCTACCAAACTTTATGTTCACACCCGTTTTGATGATAGTTCCAAACCCACTGAGGGTGACAGTTATTTCCAGTTAAAGGAACTGCTCAGTTTTGGTATTAACTACAAGTGGTAGATAATTCCGGGTAAACTCTGAAAAAAACAATATTAAGAGGCTGTTTAACAATAAAAAGTTATTCAGTCTCTTTTTTTTATTTCCATATTTGTTATATCACTAATTGTTTAATTCAAAATATAGCTTATATGGCAACAGTAAAACTCAAATTTCGTCCTTCCTCTGTTTTGGATAAAGAGGGGACTTTGTTTTATCAAGTGATTCATGACAGGATTGTAAGGTGCATAAACACCGGTTACAAGCTTTTTCCCTCAGAATGGGACAAACGGTTGTCGTTAATCATCATTCCTGCTGATGACGCAATACGTGCACATTATTTGGTTACAATGAGAAAATGTATTTTAGAAGATCAGTCCCGACTCAGGGAAATTGTTTTGAGGCTCAAGCGAACTACGGCTACCTTTACCTCAGAAGATGTGGTGAAGTCCTTTCAGGATTCTTTAGCTGGTGGTTTCCTTTCGTTTGGACGGGAACTTGTTATGCAGTTGGAGCAGGTTGGTAAAGAGCGTACTGCTGAAACTTATACGGTGGCCTTGAATAGTTTTGAGCGTTTCATGGGAAGACGTGGAGATATCCTTATTGAAAGTATCGATTCTGTTCTTATGGTCGAGTATGAAACCTATTTGAAATCCGCCGGAGTATGTCCCAACAGCTCTTCCTATTACATGAGAAATTTGCGGGCAATATATAATCGTGCCGTAGATAAAGAGTTGACAGTGCAACGTAATCCGTTCAAATATGTTTATACCGGAATTGACAAGACTATGAAACGCGCTGTGCCCATAAAAGTAATCCGTCAAATAAGGGATCTAGAATTGAAATTTTCTCCATCGATGGATTATGCCCGGGATATCTTTATGTTTTCGTTTTATACCCGTGGGATGTCATTCGTAGATATAGCGTTTCTCAAAAAGAAAGATATCCGGAACGGTATTTTGTCTTATCGGCGTCACAAAACGAATCAGCAGCTTTTTATCAAATGGGAAAAGCCTATGCAGGAGATTATCAATAAGTATGATACGGTAGATACACCTTACCTGCTACCGATAATAAAAGATATTGCAAAAGATGAGAGGCGGCAATATCAAAATGCGGCACATTTAATCAACAGGAAATTGAAAATGATTGGAAAACTGTTGAACTTGAATGTAACGCTGACAACATATGTTGCGCGCCACGCTTGGGCAAGTATAGCCAAAAGTAAAAATATCTCTATTTCAGTGATTTGCGAAGCTATGGGACACGATTCTGAGAATACTACGAAAATTTATCTTGCTTCATTGGACACTTCTGCTATTGATAAGGCTAATAGTCTTATCATCAACTCCTTATAATGACTTAAAAAAGTATGAAAACACGTTGTTAATCTGGTACTTTTCTTATCAAGAAAAGTATTAAACGGTGCAAAATTACAAAAAACAGGGTATCTCTCATTATATTAAATAAACTTTTTTATTTTACAACAAATAATATTAGCATTTTTTGTCAAATGTTAATCGGAATGACATATCCATGTAATGCAAATATGTAAATATCAGATATTCAGTATTAGTGGTACTTTTCTTGATAAGAGAAGTATCAGATAAGGCTATAAAAAGGATATGATTGGGGGATAAACATATTTACAAGGGAAACTTAAACAGTTATATTCTTGGATTATCGGTAAAATGTATGTCTGTTTGTAGCTTTACCTGTTTGGATGATATTTCATGGGAAATAACAACAATATTTTAGCATAAGAATACACATAAATGATGAAACTAGGGATTTTTTTTCTGATAATAGTCATGAATATTGTGGCTCATCCGGTTTGTGCACAAGATGTGGCAGTAAAGACCAATATTTTATCCGATGTTTTTCTAAATATAAATACCAGTTTGGAGGTAGGGCTGGCTCCTCGTTGGACGCTCGACATTTCCGGAGAGGTCAATGCATGGACTTTGTCTCATGATCGCCGGTGGAAGCATTGGGCAGTGCAACCTGAAGCTCGTTATTGGTTTTGCGACCGTTTTGCGGGGCATTTTATCGGAGCCCATCTGCACGGCGGACAATATAATATAGGTGGCATTGATACAGATTTTAGTTTACTGGGCACTGATTTCTCGACGCTTAAAAGCACCCGGTATCAAGGCTGGTTTGTAGGCGCGGGTGTTGCCTATGGGTATGCCTGGATATTGGGGCGGCATTGGAACATCGAGACGGAAATAGGTGTCGGTTATTCCTATACCCGTTATGATCGTTTCAGGTGTGCCGGATGTGGAAAGAAAGTTAGTGAAAATAAACCGCATAACTATTTCGGTCCCACTAAGGTAGCGGTAAATCTAGTCTATTTATTCTAAAAGCGTTTAGTTATGAAACAATTTATTTTTATTATAGCAGCATTGCTGGGAATAGGTTGTATGTTGAATGCCCAGCAAACAGTCGGAGTGACAACCGATAGTCTTAGGATTGAACGGAACGGTGAATATATAGTGGTTGACATGAATATGGGCTTGTCCCCTTTGGAAGTAGATATAAACAGGGCTGTATTGCTTACTCCCCGCTTTGTGTGCGCTACAGATACGCTCGAACTTCCGTCAATAGGAGTTTATGGGCGTCAACGTTATTATTATTATGTGCGTAATGGAGAAAGTATGCTGTCCGGTGCAAAAGAAATGTCATTTAAAGCGCGTTCAAAACCCTCCGATGTGGCATACCATGCCATTATTCCATATTATGGATGGATGAACGGAGCAGCATTGGAATTGTATCGCAGTGATTATGGCTGTTGCAACACGCTATTGGCAGAATGTGTGGAGCCGTTGGGCGGCTATATGGAAGTACTTCCGTTGTCTCCGCAGTTGCTTTATGTCTACCCTCAGGCAGAGGCTGTCAAGAGTCGCTCGCTCTCCGGTTCGGCCTTCATTGACTTCCCGGTCAACAAGACGGTCATTTATCCTGAATATCGTCGGAATACGCATGAACTGGGTAAAATCCAAGCCTCTATAGATTCTGTGCGGAATGATAAGGACATCACTATCACTTCCGTATGGCTCAAAGGATATGCGTCGCCCGAGAGTCCGTATTCCCATAATCGAGATCTGGCAATAGGTCGTACGGCAGCTTTGAAGCATTATATCAATCAGTTATATCATTTCAAGGATAGTGTGATAATTACGGACTATGAGCCGGAAGATTGGGCTGGTTTGCGCCGTTATGTCGAAAAAACTAATCTGGCACACCGTACAGAGATACTGGACATGATTGACAGCAATCTGGAACCGGATACTAAAGAAGCGAAGATAAAGCGGACTTATCCGGAGGAATACCGCTTCTTGTTGCAGAATTGTTATCCGGCCTTACGTCATACAGACTATCGTATAGACTACGTCATCCGTAGCTTTAGTGATGTCGAAGAGATAAAGCGCGTCATGAGGGTGCAACCCCAGAAACTTAGTCTCAATGAATTCTATCTTGTGGCACGGACGTACGAACCGGGAAGCGTTGAGTTCAACGACGTGTTTGAAACGGCAGTGAGAATGTATCCTGATGATGAGACTGCCAATCTGAATGCAGCGAATTCCGCAATGCAGCGCAAGGATTTTGAAAGTGCAAAACGCTATCTTTTCAAAGCGGGAGATTCATCACAGGCGGTTTATGCCCGTGGAGCATATGCCTTTCTTATTGAAGATTATGATAATGCGCGAAGGCTCCTCAATGATGCGAAAGCGATGGGAGTAGAACAGGCTGATATAATCCTTATTGAGATAGATAAAATAGAGAAAGCTAAAAATAATTTATTAATCCATTAACATTTAATTTTATGAAGTTATCAAATTTATTTTGGGGCTTGCTTGGAGTAATGGTGTTTAGTGCTTGTTCCAGCGATGAAATTATGCCCGAAACCAACGGTCCGGAATTTGACGGTCAGAGTCGTTTTCTGTCTGTTCGGATTGCTAATCCGGCAGCTATCAGGACACGTGCAGAAACAAATCCCGGAAATCAGGATGGAGATTTGTTTGAAGAAGGGTTGGAGAATGAAAATGAAGTGAAGTCGATACGTTTTTATTTCTTCAAAGCAGATGGTTCTGTTTGTCCGGTAAGACGTGAAGGAAAAAATTATTATGATTATTCACTTGAAGGCAAAGATTTGGGAAGTACTGAAAGCGAGATGCCTAATATTGAGGAAAAAGTGGATGCAGTGCTCGTTATTGAAACGGATAAGGATGACAATGTAGATGGTCTTAAATCTATGGTTGCAGTACTTAACGGTGGAGTAGGTACCAATTGTTTCTTAGGTGATGCTAACAAGTCTTTGAGTCAACTTCGTGATGAGATAGCGTTGTCTGGTTCTGCAGATGATGGTTTCTTGATGACAAGTTCTGTTTTTGGTTCCAAGAGTTTCTGTTGTGAGGTTGAGGTAACTGCAGATAAGTTGAAAACTAGACCAGAGGCTGCCACTGAGGATCCGGTAAATATCTATGTAGAACGCGTATGGGCTAAAGCAAGATTGTATACTGCATGGAAAGAAGGAGTCTCTTCCAAAACAGTAACATTAGAAGAAGATGGCGTAGCTAAAGAATATGTAGCCGTTCCGTTGAAAACAGCAAAAGACAGTGATACCAATATAACTGTTGGTGAAGGAGAAGACGCAAAAGTTGTATATGCTATTTTTACTGGATGGGATGTGACGGGTACTGCTGATAAAACATATCTTTTCAAAAAAGTAGATTCTGACTGGAATTTAGGTTGGACTTGGAATATGTCTGCGCTTTATCGTTCTTATTGGGCACAGAACCCGGCAAATATTACACTTGGTTATTTAAGCTATAATGAAATAGCTAAGAAGGTGGGCACTATAGGAGTTGAAAATGGAAATTCTACTTCATATGATGGTCATAATGCATACTGTCTTGAAAATGCGGCAGATAATATTGATGGAACAAAGTCCACTTACGTCTCGGCTGATGCTCTAAGCAATCGTACTCAGGCGATTATTGCAGCCCGATTGGTGACAGTCGATGAGAACAATAAGGCTACTTTTGTTAGTTTGGCTGAATGGGGTGGAACACAGTATACCGAAGCCGGTGCATTGACAGCAATGTTGGGTATTGTAAATACTCAGATTTATACAAAAGAAGAAGATGGCGAGAATGAGAAACTGGTATCAATTAGTAAGGATATGGTGAAACTTGTTTCCGGTATAGATGCAGGTGTCGCTGATAATTCTTCAGAAGACAGTAAGAGATATTTGAGCTATTTGCAGTTGAATGAAGAGACGGCAAAAGATGTGACATTCTATAAAGCGAATGGAGAGGCGTATACTACCCATGATGACGTAAATAAGATACTTGCCAATAAGAATTCGATTGGTGCAAGAATATGGTCATCCGGTAAAACATATTATTATACTGACATTAAGCATGAAGAAAGTGCGGAAGAAACTAAGGGTAAGTTTGGGGTAGTACGTAACCATATTTATGATATTGCCATCACTTCTGTTGCTGGTCTTGGAACTCCGGTTTTGAATCCTGATGAAAAGATTGTTCCGCAACATCCGAAGAATGATGATACTTATCTTGCCGCACGAATCAATATTCTTTCATGGAGAGTTGTAAAACAGAATGTTGATTTGGAATGGTGATCATTCATAGCAAACAGAACCATAAAAACAACCACTAAGTAATCCTGATGGCGGGACGCTTCCCGTCGGAAGAGAGTTCCGCCATCCTTTTAATGTAAAGAAAGCGCTTGGGCTATCGGCGCAAAGAGAGATGCCGTTTTTGAAATCCCGAAGAAGATTCTGGGTTTCCACTTAATTAGAAATTTCCACTGCGGTTCCACCCGTAGACTATATATATTGGTCATTAATAAGAAATGATAGATAATGAACATACTGTCTTATATCAAATGTTGGGGAATAGCAGCATTGACAGTCGTAGTGCATGCTTTCCTGTTCGTATCGTGTGATAGTGTGATTTATAACGAAGAAGGCGATTGCTCCGTGCGCTACCGTCTGAAATTCCGTTATGATATGAATCTGAAGTTTGCCGATGCTTTTACTCATGAAGTGAAGTCTGTCAGACTCTACGCGTTCAATCCTGAAGGAGAGCTGGTATGGCAGTCTGCCGAACAAAGCAGTATCCTTGCATCAGGTGATTATACCATGTCTCTTGACCTTGATCCTGGTGATTACCATCTTGTCGCATGGTGCGGACTTGATAACGAAGAATCCTTCACTTTGCCCGACGTATCGCATAGATGCCATCTGGAAGATTTGCATTGTAAGTTGAAACGGCAATATGATTTGGAGACAGATGAAGCAACAGGTACTCAAAAACGTATCACTTGTTCTAGAAAAGACTTACATCCATTGTTTCATGGCACTCTCGATGTCAGTCTGCCTGTAAATGATGATGGGGGCGAGTATACATATGTCATGTCCCTGACGAAGGATACGAACGTATTTCGTGTGGTGCTTCAGCATCTTTCCGGAGAAGATATAAACGCTGACGACTTTGTCTTTAGCATTGAAGACCGGAACGGCTGGATGGCACATGATAACTCATTGATCAATGATGAGCCGATTACCTATCGTGCTTGGTCCACCTATTCGGGTGAAGCTGGTGTTGATGTACTAACAAAATCCGGTGTGGATGTAATGTCCGAAGTCGGGAACCGTGCTGTAACAACAGTAAAAGCTGCCGTAGCAGAACTTACGGTAAGCAGGCTGGTGAAAAGAGACTGGAATCTGTACTCACGTCCGATGTTGACAATTCATACTACGGAAGGAAAACTAGTCGTTTCCATTCCCGTTATTGACTACGCTCTGTTGGTAAGAGGCGAATGTAACAGGAATATGTCCGAACAGGAATTTCTCGACCGGGCAGATGAGTATAATATGACATTTTTTCTTGACGAAGACAATAAATGGGTAAGTACAGTGATACAAATCCTTTCATGGAAAGTGGTACGTTCTAATGTGGATATAGAGTGAAAAAAATATTGCGATATACAGTATGGATGGCAGCATTTGCCGGTTGGGCATTACTGTTGGCAGCGTGTAGCAGCGGAGAGAATGGCTGTATGGACGAAGTACAGCCGGATACTTCCACCGCTACACTCATCCTGCATACCGCTCTTCTTGATAAAACCCGTGCGGTTGATATCTCTGCGGATAACTCTGTCGAATATATGTACACGTTACGCATTGTTGTCCTCCATGCGGACGGCAGTGTGGAACATAACGTCTATGTTGATTTCGGTAACTTCCCTCAAACCGAGTGTTTCAGAATATTAGAGGTGACACGGAATGAAACGAAGAAAATATACCTGATAGCTAACGAAGAGAGTGTATCTTCCGAACTTCATGGAAAATTGGAAACATTGACAGTCGGTGATAATACATTCAGGAGCATTGTGGACGAATTGTATTTCACTCCTGATTATAGGAACCCCATTCCTATGAGTTCGGTATATGATGTTCCGGTCAATGCGGAGAGTCTGGTAGAACGGCAGTTCTATTTGGTTCGTGCTGCTACCAAATTCGCATTCCATTTTACGAACGAACGTGAAAATGCTGTCAGTGTAGATGCAATTACTATTTCCGGAATAGTGGGGAAAAACTATCTGATCCCTCATAAAAAGGAAAAGGAGATGTTTTTTGAGGACGAGCAGTTCTTTTGGATTGATTGGATGAAAAAAGTGGCGGATGAGTCACAAAAGCATCCGGAGGATGTGACGCTGGCGGATAGGAGAGGATGGATACAGGATTACGATATTCCTTCCGGGCAGACTCACGAGGCAGTCATTGTTCGTTTCCCGACTCTTGTTCCCGGTCTTACATATCATGTGAATGAACCTCCCACTCCCGGTGAAAAAATGTTCCCCGTGTTTTATCTCCCGGAAAGTAAGAACCTCAAAGATGGAACGCAAGAATATGGAGAGCAAGTCTATACGATGACCCTTCATCTGACAGAGAAGAATCTTGAAGGAGAAACCGGGACCTCAGAAGAGAAAGAAGTATTGTTTAGCCGGCTTTTTCCGAATCTGAAAGCCCTTTTCCGCAATACTCATATACTGGTTGACGTCACTTTTTGGGAGGAGGGTGTGAAAGTGGATGTAATACCTTATAGCGAGGTTGTTCTTAACCCGGATTTCGGATTATAAATGAAACGACAGTAACATACTAAGAAAGAACGATAATACGGTAAAGATGATGAGACGTGATATATTATATACATTTCTGTTCATACTTGTCCTCAGCATGGCAAGTTGTGTGGACGACTGGTTTGAAAGAACGGAATCACTTGGAGAGGGGCAGAGCACGGTGTCTGCCACCGTAGATTTCCGTCCTATGGCTTCGGGGCTTACGCAGAACACAAGGGCGGCGGGAGATGCGATTAAAGAAATAGAGACACTTTATGTCTTGTTGTATGATGAAAGCGGAAACCTTGTGGAGAATCAAAGCCGTCAGATTCTGGATTTTGAAATAACCGATGAGAAACGTGTGGACGCAGACGCAGACAATAAAATATCTGCAGAGACACAGACTCCACGTGCCACTTTCAAATTAAAAGAAATACCTTTTGGCAGATACTATATTTATGCTGTTGCCAATGTTCCCGATCTTCTAGCCAAGAAATATTCCGATTATATCAAGACCATAGACGGACTTAAGCGTATTCCGTTAACCTGGCATAATGTTTCCGGTGAAGTTGGCAAAAACAGCCAGATGCTTGGATATTTCACATCGACCAAGAAAGACCAGCCTGAAAACGAACCTCTTACCATTAACAGACCGAGCATCTACCTGCATTCATGGTTGCGCCGGGCTGCTTCGAAGCTTACAATTGCTTATGACGGCAGCCGTCTGAAAGAAGGTGTTTTTGTGTATCTCAGGTCGGTACAGATAAAGGATATTCCGATGCAATGTTATTTGGGGAAGGATAATAATGTAGGTGCCGAGGGATACGGACTGGATAAAACTTTGTTGGACGGTGAGGAACTAAAATACTATAAAGGCAGTTTGCCTACAGCTTACGACCATGAATATAACGGCCCGCGTATCACACGGGGAAAACCTTATTATGGTTCCCATCATGAAGACTCCGTTGCTGTATACTTTTATGAGAATATGCAGGGGGAAGGTAAGGACAAGCGGCAGGACGCTGATGGAAAAGACGGGCTTGACGCTCCCGGAATGCCGGGAGATCCCGGTTATAAATTTAAGGATGGCATGCCGTATGGTACATATGTAGAAGTAGATGCATATTATGTATCCATTAATTCAGAAAGAATTGGCAATGGTTCTATCAAATACCGGTTCATGCTTGGTCAGGATATTTACAAAGACTATAACGCCAAGCGCAACTGTCATTACAAACTGACGCTCAGATTCAAAAATTTTGCCAATGATGTAGACTGGCATATCGAATATGAAGAACCGGAACCAGGTGTTATAACTCCGGAACCCTATTTCATATCATATTTGTATAATCATTCAATGATGTACCCTATCAAAGTAAATACAGGTGGACGTGAAATTGAATACATCAAGGCGGAAATTACGGATAACCGTTGGGCTCCGTATAATGCCAGTGGCTTGATATATTACTCCCAAATGGACAAAGGGAATGCTAATCAGTGGAATGGTTTCCTCTCATTGCATAAGACTGTAGATCTGGTTATTCGCAAAACGACCCCTTCGGTAAACGTGGATTCTAATAAAGAGCATTATGAAAAAGCTCCTAAAAGAGGAGAACGTACATATACAGACATGAGTGTGGGAGAACATACTACAACCGGTTCCGATTCGACAGACACATACCGTGTGGAACAACATCCTACCGAAGCGAATACATACAATATCTTTATACCTATGTATACGCGTGCCAAACAATTGATAAAAGAAACGGCTTATACCGGTAACAATCCTTATGTCGCATATCATCGGAAGGCAGAAGTCAAAATTACTACCAAACTGAAAGGTTTGGAAAAACCATTTGAAAATATGGTAACCATTTATCAAGTGCGCCGTATTGTCAATCCCAAAGGCATATATCGTAGCAGCGGAAAGAGTGAACCGTTTCATGTGGTGTTGAAACGCTTGCCAAAAGAGAATGCAACCAAATTTGAGACATTTGTGTCAGAAGGCCCGTGGAAGGCATATATTGTAAGGCATTGCAACAGCGATGGAAGTTCAGTGCGGGTTATCAACCTTGACAAAGGGAGTGGAATGTCGGAATGCATAAAAGATACCGTATATGGGAAAACCGGTTCTGAGATTGATTTTAATGTCAATTTTGACGGGACGTGTGATGCCAATACTTCTCGTTATGCCATCATAAGGGTAGAATACCACAACTATACTTGCTATCACCTTATATTTGTACGGCAGGGGGATAGTCCGGATGACTTGATAGCCGGTGGAACGAGATGGCATGCCAAGAATATGAGGACAAAGACGGAAGAAGCGGAATCTCCGCTGGATGAAGGCTCTCTGTTCGGGCGTGGTAATTGGACCTACCCTATTGATGCGTTGAATAATAAGAATCCCAAGGAATATTGGGTTAATGTCGTACCTGAGGATTTTAAAAAGTCATACCCTGAAGATGGCTTCTTTACAATAGCCGGAAGTGGTGAAAAGAAGAAGTGGAGTGATATAACCCGGAATGAAGATTTTACGGAGCCCAAAACCGGCTGGAAGGTTGCCAGTGCCTCGGATTATCAGGCATTGTTTGATAGTGATGATATAAAACAGGGATATGGAGTGTTATATGGAGATGGGGCAGAAGAAACTGCTGATGATCTAAATGACGTGTACGGTTATGATTACACAACCTCAAAGATACGTGGAATGAGAGGATGTTTTGTCTATAACGAACAAACAGGAAAAAATCTATTTTTCCCAATAGGTGCTTCCGGTTATGGTCATAGGAAAGATTCTAGAGGGGAATTAGCGGAAAATCAATATAAGGGAATTTTGCGATATGCATCAAGTAGAAATACATATTTCAAGCCGACTGATGTAAGTGCTATTTATCCTAATGGTGTCAATGACTGCCCATTGTTTTATGACATCTATATGCGTCCTGGTGCGATATACTGGTATGATAAGACCGGAGAGAATAAGGTAAATGGTACAACGGAAAACAATGTAGGATGGGATTTCAATTATTTTACATTCGATTTTTATCCTATGGGTAGTTGGGGTACAAGTGGCGGTAAAGATGCTTGCTTTGTTCGCTGCGTAGAAAAATAATCCTTTTATGTTCGAAACTGTTTTACTCACATATTTTGATTTGTGAGTAAAAAGAAAGTTTTTTTCTTGTTTGTTATTTATTATTTTATCTATCTTTGTACCCAAATTCATTCCGTTGTCCAAAAAATAACGGAGAAATGAAGGGTAAATATACATGATCATTAGCAAAAATGACGATCAAAATCTTCTGCCAACAACTGTGATTGGCAGAAGCGTAGCGCGCTCAAAACGCTGGCTAGTGGCGGTTGTACGCATATATCACGAGAAAAAAACGAGTGAGCGGCTAACGAAAATGGGGATTGAAAATTTCCTTCCTATTCAACAAGAGGTTCATAAATGGAGTGATCGTCGTAAAGTGGTAGATCGCGTTTTACTTCCGATGATGATTTTTGTCCATGTCGACCCTCAAGAACAAAAAGAGGTGTTGACGCTGTCCGCTATCAGCCGTTATATGGTACTGCGTGGGGAAAGTACTCCGGCTGTTATTCCTGACCAACAAATGTTGCGATTCAAATTTATGCTCGATTATTCGGATGAAACGATCAGTATGAGCACATCGCCGTTGGCACCGGGAGAAAAGGTACGGGTGATAAAAGGACCTTTGGCAGGTTTGGAAGGAGAGTTGGTAAATGTGGACGGCAAGTCTAAAGTTGCTGTCCGGTTAACTATGTTGGGGTGTGCATGTGTGGATATACCGGTGGGATGTGTAGAGCCGGTATCAGAATAATCAAAAAAAATATTTTCATGAAAAAATTTCTAGCAAACTCTTTGCTACTCTTGTGTCTTGCAGGAGGGCTGACCTCCTGTGTCTCATCTAAAAAAATGCTTTATCTGCAGGGTGCAAATTCGTTAGCCCCGAGTTCACAGAAAGTACTTGATGATTATGAATTGCATATCAAGCCGGATGACCAGCTTTATATTACTATTAATAGCAAGGCACCGGAGTTGTTGACACCTTTTGCCAATAGTCAGGTGTTGGGCTCATCCACCACTAGCGGAGCTTCGCAAGAACTGCAAGGACTTCTGGTGGATAAGAATGGCGATATTGAAGTACCCGTTTTGGGAAAAATACATGTAGCCGGCCTTACACGTTTGGAATTGGCAGGGGTAATCAAGAATAAGTTGATAGAAGGTGAGTATATCAAAGATCCGACAGTAGAAGTCCGTTTTAAGGGAGCGAAAATTTTGCTTTTGGGAGAAGTCAACAGTCCCGGTGTAAAAGAACTTCCTAGCGACAGGGTGACTATCTTGGATGCGATAGGGCTAGGCGGTGATTTGCCGCCAACAGCGAAACGGAATAATATACAGGTGATTCGGGAAGAAAACGGAGAACGCAAGAGCTATACGGTAGATTTGACTTCCAGTGAAGACATTTTTAATTCTCCGGTTTATTATATGCAACAAAATGACGTGGTTTACGTAGAGCCCAATAAATCAATTAATGTGAAGGGAAGTTCTGCACTGACTTACTTATCTGCCGGTGGTAGTATTATAGGTGTATTGGCTTCCGTACTGTCATTAATCTTTATTCTTGCAAAATAAAAATGGAATATACTCAAGAAAACAAGGAGAAAACGGCTGGAGAAAGTGGCTTTAATATCACTTTACGGGATGTTGTCGAATTGATCATAGCTAATTGGTATTGGTTTGCCATTTCTGTAATTGTCTGTGTGAGTGCTGCTTACTTGTATACCCGTACACTGGTCCCTGTCTATCAGCGTCAGGCTGTCATGTTAGTGAAGACCGGTGGAAAAACAGCTAATTCGGATATATCCGCCATGCTGGAACTTCAGGGAGGAGTAACAGGAAGCGGGGTTGAAAATGAAATGTATATCCTTCGTTCACATCAATTGGTACGTGAGGTAGTCAATCGTCTGCATTTGGATGTGTCGTATGAGGAAGACGGCTTTTTTCGTAATACTTCCTTGTTTGCAGAATCTCCGGTTGAAGTGACTTTTTTTGATCCTTATCACTCTTTTGTTTCAATGAATGTCACTCCGCTGGATGTAAAAAACTACACGATTGCCAATCTTGTCGTAGGAGGAAAGAAGCTCTCAATAAATGGTAATCATGCCTATGGAGACACGTTACAGACAGAAGCGGGACGAATGATTGTCAATCTGAAACCTGAGAATCTCTCTACATACATAGGTAAGCCTGTCTTAGTAAAACGTATGAGTCCGGAAGCGGCTACGGCTATTTATAAAGGAGGTATTTCTACTTCTTTGGCAGGTAAAGGTACTACGATGGTACAAATCACCTGTGTTGGCAATAATGTTTCACGTGCCGATGCGATATTGAGTGCTTTGATAAATGTGTATAACGAAACGATTATTGAGGATAAAAATCGTATAGCTGTAAATACAGCTAAATTCATAGACGAACGCATTGCGGTGATCGGCAAGGAACTGGGAGATGTAGAAGAAGAATTGACAGACTTTAAACAGCGCAATCGTATTATAGGTACAGAAGGTAACGGCTCTCAATATCTGGCTGAGAGCAGTCGTGTAAAAGGTGAAACCTTGCAGATGGAAACAGAATTGTCTATTGCACAATCCATTAAGAGTTATTTGATGGATGTGACCCGCAACAATCAACTGATTCCTAATGTTTCCGGAGTAGGGGATGCAAGTGTGCAAAGCCAGATTACCGCTTACAATGAACTTATGCTTCAGCGTAACCATCTGTTGGCTGAATCCGGAGAAAAAAATCCGGTAGTCCAGACGGCTGATAAGAATTTGGCGGAGATGCGTACCGTAATTTCCGGTTCAATGGATAATTATATCAAAAATCTTCGTCTACGATTGGATAGGACACGGGCTGTGGAACATCAGATTAATACTGAGATTCAAGCAGTGCCCAAGCAGGAAAAGATGGCGTTGAGTATTATCCGCCAGCAATCCATTAAAGAGGCATTGTATACTTTTCTGTTGAATAAGCGTGAAGAAAATGCGCTTCAGTTAGCTGTAACGGAGGCTAATATTCGTGTTGTGGAGTCTCCATTTGGTTCTAATGCGCCTATTGCCCCTCATTCTACAACTTTTTTGCTGGCTGCTTTAGCAGTGGGATTAGCTATTCCTTTGGGGATACAAGTATTGTTGATGCTATGGAATACTTCCGTTCGGGGACGTAAGGACATAGAAGATTATACCACCATTCCGGTGTTGGGTGAGATTCCTTCCCGTAAGGAAGAAGTGGCGGATAATTCCATAGTAGTAGATGAACATAAGAACGATCTTATCTCTGAAGCCTTTCGTTTATTGCGTTCAAACGTCAATTTTGTAGCAAAGGATGCCCGTGTCATTATGTTTACGTCTACCATGCCCGGTGAAGGAAAGTCTTTTGTGTCTCGAAATTTGGCAGTGGCATTGGCTATAGCCGGAAAGAAAGTAGTATTGGTAGATACTGATTTGCGCAAACGGACTCAAAGTAAATTAGTGGGTGTTAAACATAAAGAAGGATTGAGTACTTACCTTTCCGGTTTGCATGATGATATAGATAATATACTGGACAAAGGGCTGATTCATCCAGCTGTAGATATGTTGTTGGTTGGTCCTGTGCCTCCTAATCCTTCCGAACTTCTGATGAGCGATCGTTTGGAGAAATTGGTAGATGAGTTGAAGAAAAAATATGATTATGTGATTTTGGATAATGTTCCTGCGCAGGTGGTAGCGGATGCTACGATTGTAAATCGTGTGGCTGAATTGACTTTATATGTGGTCCGTGATGGAAAACTCGATCGTCGTTATCTACCGGAATTGGAACGTTTACATCAGGAAGGTAAGTTCAAACATCTGTGCATTGTATTAAACGACAGCCATATTGAAAAGAAAAAGTATGGTTATGGCTATGGTTATAGCTACGGTTACGGATATGGCTATGGCTATGGGGATGGCTACTACTCGGAGACGAATAAAAAAAATAAGAAATAAGGGGAACTTTTTATTATTGGGGGATGAAAGAAAAATTGAATGCTTTTATCCAGTATATAAGTAGAACTTACTTTAGTTACTGGATAATATGGGGAATTGATTTGTTTATTTCAGTATTGTCCACTTGTTTTACTTATTGGTGGATACATTATAACGCTGAAGTGTCTTTAGATAGTGGGGCTATGATTCGAATTGGAATTTTAGCCGCTATTGCGACTACGATAGCTTCCTATCTTTTCCATACTTATCGTAATACCATTCGTTATTCCCAGTTGCGTTGTTTATGGCCGTTGATCTGTTGCTCATCATTCAAATCGGTATGTATAGCGATTGCTATTTTCTTATGGATTGAACCGTTCGGATTGTCTGCCAATCAGAGGTTGATGTTTGTCTTATTTGATGGGATGTTGACTTTGATTGCTTTGTCTACTTTCCGTATGTTGATGGTGATAGTCTACGAGGCGTTAATTGAATTGATGAATAAGGAGAATATGCGTATTCTCATTTATGGTACAGACGATAAAAGTGTAGCACTGAAGACCCGTTTACTACATAGTTCTCATTATAAGGTTATCGGATTCTATTGTTATGGAACTATTTACAAGCATCGTCGTTTGGCGGGATTCCCTATTTATTATTTCACCAATGAACAAGATTTCCAGCAGCTTATTCGTAAACGCCGTATTCAAGGTATTTTATTTGCTCATAATGAGTCTACCCGTTTAGAGGAAACTCGTTTGCTTCAATACTGCAAGGATAATCATATCAAGACTTTGATAGCTCCTTCTATCAGCGAAGCGGATGAAAACGGTAACTTTCATCAATGGGTACGTCCGGTCAAGATTGAAGACTTGTTGGGACGTCCGGAAATTAATATCAATATGAGTGAAGTAGCCAATGAATTCAGCGATAAAGTAGTAATGGTTACGGGAGCAGCCGGTAGTATTGGTAGTGAACTTTGTCGTCAATTGGCACATCTTGGAATCCGTAAACTGATTATGTTTGATTCGGCAGAAACGCCATTACACAATATTCGTTTGGAATGTGAACGCCGATTTCCACATCTTGATTTTGTTCCTGTGATAGGTGATGTGCGTGTCATAGAGCGTTTACGCATGGTGTTTGATACCTATCATCCTCAAATTATTTTTCATGCAGCTGCTTATAAACACGTCCCGTTGATGGAGGAAAATCCATGTGAGGCTGTATTGGTCAATGTGACCGGTACCCGTCAGGTTGCGGATATGGCAGTTAAATATGGAGCGGAAAAGATGATCATGGTTTCCACAGACAAAGCTGTAAATCCTACTAATGTGATGGGTTGCTCCAAACGTTTGGCCGAAATCTATGTACAGAGCTTGAGCTATGCCATTAAAGAAGGCAAAGTAAAAGGATGTACTAAATTTATAACTACCCGTTTTGGAAATGTATTGGGTAGCAATGGCTCAGTTATTCCCCGTTTTAAAGAACAAATAGAAAATGGCGGTCCCGTTACGGTGACTCATCCCGATATTATACGCTATTTCATGACTATTCCGGAGGCGTGTCGTCTGGTAATGGAGGCCGCCACTATGGGGGAAGGATATGAGATCTTTGTTTTCGAAATGGGAAAACCGGTAAAAATTGTAGATTTGGCCGTTCGTATGATTGAATTGGCTGGATATAAACCGAATGAAGATATTGAGATACAATTTACAGGACTTCGGCCGGGGGAAAAATTGTATGAAGAGGTATTAAGTGATGAAGAAAATACGATTCCTACTCATCATAAGAAGATTAAGATAGCTAAGGTACGTCGGTATGAATATGAGGATATTGTGGAAACATATGATGAATTTGAGAGATTATCCCGTTCAGTACAGATTTGGGAAACGGTAAAATTGATGAAACAGATAGTACCGGAGTTTAAGTCGAAGAATTCGAAATTTGAGGAATTGGATAATTAGATAAAGCTACTATGTTTCCTAAAATATCTTGTATTATACCAGTTTATAACGCAGAAAAGTATCTTCACCGTTGTTTGGATACTGTATGTAACCAAACATATTCTAATTTGGAAATTGTATTGGTGGATGATGGAAGTTCTGACAATAGTGGAAGCCTCTGTGATACTTATGCTGCTAAATATCATAATATAAAGGTCTATCATATTTCTAATAGTGGAGCTTCGCTGGCTAGGAAGATAGGCTTGGATATGTCTACAAGTGAGTATGTGACTTTTGTGGATAGCGATGATTATGTTGAGCAAAACTATGTAAGTGCAATGTATGAGGCTTTGCAGAAGTATGGAACTACGATCGCTGGGTGCGGAGCGCAATGTATAAAGTATGGGGATAAAGTTAGGATGATTGACGATCCTCAAATAAAGATATTAAAAGATGATGAGTTGATGACCCGTTTTTTCAACTATGAGTTTTGGGCTTTATGGGGGGGGCTTTATTCAAAGACTGCTTTTACAGGAATACACTTTCCTAAAGCTACTCTCAGCGAGGATTACTTTATCAAATGCCAAATGTTTCTGCGAGACAGCCAGATGGCATATGTGGATGCTCCACTGTATATCTATGAAAAACATGAAGGGTCGTTGTCAAATACAAAGTTGTCGGCAAGAGCTTTTGAAGAGTTTGAGAATACACTGAATGTGTATGAACTGATAAAAGAACAGATTCCTCAGTATTCGCAATTAGCGCTAAAGAATGCAGTTGAGACAAGTATTAAGTTGTTGTTGATGGGTAATGCTGAATTGAGAAATAGTTATAAGGCGCAGTATGTATCTATTCGTCGGTTCTTAAAAGAACATCTCTCTGAAATATGTCATAACCGTTATCTTCTCAGAAATGTTAAGGCAATAGCTGTGATGCTGATTATCTGTCCCTGTATGGATAAAGTGTTGAAAAAATATTACAAAAATAATTTTCCACTTCCTAGTCGGTTATTTCTCAATGGTATAATAATTCAAACATAATTGTGTTTCTCTCATATACAATTTTATTTATAATTGCACTGTTTATAGCTTCTGTGCTATTAGATAAGGTGAGAATCATATGTGGGAACGCGCTTTCAAAACACATTGTCAACAAAATATCATGATACCCAAGATAATACATTATTGTTGGTTCGGTTGTAACCCTATACCCATGAACTTACAGAGCTATATGGATTCGTGGAAAGCGCTGATGCCAGACTGGGAGTGGAAGAGATGGGATGAAGATTCGTTTGATATCCGTAGTATATCCTGGACATCGGAGGCATATGACGCAAAGAAATATGCTTTTGTGTCAGACTATGTGCGTTTGTATGCATTGTATGAGTATGGTGGATTGTACTTTGATACTGATGTGAAATTAAAAAAGAATTTGGAACCTCTCTGTCAGCGGTATGATGCCTTTATGGGTTATGAAAATAATGAAGAACTGACTTCTGCTGTAATAGCTATGCCTGCTCACCATCCGTTAATTGAAAAATTTTTAGTGCATTACAAGGATAAGCACTTCTCACAAGAGATCGTCAGTGGTAATGTGGCTAATGTGCGGATGATGACGGAAATATGCAAGGAGCAAGGTTTGTTGTGCAATGATAAAGAGCAAGACCTTAAGTTGTTTGCAGGTACTGCAGACGAGTGCCAGGTGCATATCTATCCGAAGACCTATTTTTGTCCACTAGATTTCTATCATAACGAAAATTTCACCAATAACACCTATGCGATCCATTATTTCGATGCATCATGGTTAGACAAGAAAACAAAAGACCGTATCCTGCAAGAACGCTCTGTATGGTATAAGGCAACGATTGCTGTAAAGTCAGTGCTGAGTAAAATTCTAACACTAATAAAACGATGATACACGTATATATACGAGGAGGTAGATTGGGCAATCAGTTGTTTCAATACGCTTATATAAGGCACCTGCAGAAGCATAATCCAGAACAGAAGGTATGTTATCATTTTGATGAGGTGTACCAAGCAGGTTCCCCTGAAGATGATTTTGTCAACGCTCTTAAGTTCTTTAAGGTGAAGGATGTGGAGGAAAGTGGAACAAATCCGAAGTTGTCTTTGATACAGAAAATATTATTAAGAATTTATTGGCGATTCTTTCCTCATAGGGATAATGAATATGAACGCAATATCTTTCAAAAAAGATGGGTAAGGTTGATGGATGTGTTTAATCTGAAATATTTGGATGTAGGCTATCATAAGTTTAGAGATAAAGTAGAGGGAGATGTTATTGTTTCAGGTTGTTTTGAAAGTGAAAAATATTTTGCAGACATCAAGAACGAGATACTAGAAGAAATCAAGCCGCTTAGGGGTATTTCAGAAAAGAACCAGCTCATGTTGGAACGTATGCGTAACACAAATTCTGTGCTGTTAAGTGTACGCAGAGGTGATTTCGTATATGATACGAAGTTTTCGAGTATGCATGCGGTCTGCACCCCAAAATATTATGAGCGCGCATGGGAATATATGAAAGCCCATGTGGAGAATCCTGTGTTGTTCATTTTTTCAAATGATATTGAGTGGGTGAAACAGAACTTAGACTTTGGTGTGGAGACTCATTACGAGAGTGGTAACGATCCATCGTGGGAAGCATTAGAATTGATGTCGAACTGCAAGCATTTTATTATCTCGAATAGTACCTTTAATTGGTGGGCACAGTATAAGAGCACAAATAATGAAAAGATTGTTTGTGCGCCGGCAAGATGGTGGAATAGTCCACTTAAACCTGATTTGTTTTTAGATAATTGGACTCTGATATCTGTTGACTAATGAAACCTGTATTGAGTATAGTAGTACCAGTATATAATGCAGAATCGTTTGTAGCACGGACGATAGAAAATCTTTTGGCAGAGAGTGTCAGTAAGGAAATAATTCTTGTGAATGATGGTTCTACTGACGGTAGCCTTGAAATTCTCCAGTCATATGCATCTAAATATAGTTGTGTCAAGATAATTGATCGGGAAAATAGTGGCGTTTCATCAGCTCGTAATGTTGGAATGGACGCTGCGATAGGAGAATATATCTTTTTTAATGATTGTGATGATATACAAGAAATTGGATCATTGACACGAGCTGTTGACTATTTTGATATGGGGGTAGATGCTGTGATTTTTTCTTATAAAGATGTGGGAGCTGGAGGTAAAATACTAAGTGTGACAAATTATCTTTCAACTGGTTATTATTCTATAGAAAAATGGGCTAGTGATGTGGAAGGTCTTATAAACAGTCATATAGTCAGTTGTAGCGGGACAACTGTTCGTAAATTATCTATATTGAGAGAGTATAATATACGTTATAACGAGTCTTTGAATATTTATGAGGATATAATATTTGGTTTTGAATATATGTGTTTTGTTAATAAATTATATTATATAAATGAGCCGTGGTATTCTTATGTACACATTAACCCTCATAGTTTGTTTCAGGGCTACCATAATACTCAAGCGCAAGCCGTACCATTGCTTCTTAAGACAGTAGAACGCTTTTTTAATAAAGTTATCGATGCAGAATATATTCCATATATTTATAAATATGCCCAAATTATATATAAGGCTGCTGTGCAGAATGAAGCTAAGCATCAACCGTTCTTTTCTTTTGATGCAAAATGTAAATTAAAAACTATAGCAGATTCTTCTTATTTGGAATATTGCAATGTCTCAGATTCTCTTTTACCTAAGATGTATTTTTATTGTTTAAGTCATCATCATTTTACTTTGTTGATGTTTCTTGCAGGTTTATATCCGAAAGTTGTCAGTGCAGTATGGCAAATAGTGATTCCTATTGGTAGGTTTGTGAAACGTAGAATTCTGCATAGCATGAAAAAGTTATCTTAATGGAACATATGCTTACGAAACACTGTGTATATTTTGATTTCATAAAAGGGTTGGCTATTATGGGAGTTATTGCGATTCATACTTGTAAACTTAATTTCGATCCAATCTCTGTTATGGGAGTACTGATAGTGGTAATACGAAATTTTTTGGGATGTTGTGTACCGTTGTTTGTTGCGGCAAGTGGATATTTCTTATGGAAGAAGAGCTTCCCATACAAAAATAGAATATAAACGGTTTCTTACATCTAGACTACGTATCGTTTATATTCCTATGTTGCTGTGGGGACTTCCATGGTTTCTACTATCGCTTAAAGGAGCAAATATGGTAGGAGCTGCGTATAACACTATTTTATATTTTGCAGGAGGTTTGTCCATTTTTTATTTTATTACTTTGATTTTTGAATGTTATGTTTTTTACCTATTATCAAGAAGGTAAGATTTGTGGGAGTAGTATTGCTATCTGTAATATCAATAATTATAACTTTCGTTTGGACGATGGTAAATCATACAACTGGTTTACATGTGCCTCTAATAGTTTATTGTAGTTTCCCTACATATATAGGATATTTTGCTTTAGGGTGTTATCTCGGGAGGACTGAGATTAGACCTAATTGTTGGGTTGGATGCATAATTACAATTTTGGGATTAATTGGGGCGGTAGCCGAAACATATTATTGGTTTACATATCATGGTACGAATAATGGGGTGGGGCTGAAATCTAGTGTGTCTTTTTTCTCATTTGGGGTAATTCTATTGGTGTTTTCAAAGCGGTTCTCAGACAAATATAAAAGTACGAAAATTACAAAATGGATAGAATGGTGTGGAGTTCAGTCTATGCCTATATACTTGTCTCATATGCTTATTCTTTTTATAATAAATTACATGGGTATACAGCTTATGACTTGGTTTACAAATTGGTTGTTATTATTTTCTTTAGACGTTTTTCTAGTTTATGCGATATATAGGGGGCTACCACAAAAAGTACTTCCTTATTTGGGAATAAGATAAATGATAAATATCACAGATAAATCAAAATGCTGTGGATGTAGTGCTTGTGTGCAGCGTTGTCCTAAACAGTGTATTGTGATGCAAGGAGATGAGGAAGGTTTTCTTTATCCACAAGTTGATGTGTCACTATGCATAGATTGTGGGGCATGTGAGACGGTTTGTCCCGTGATAAATCAGGATGAACCAATTACTCCATTGAAGGTATTTGCTGCGAAGAATACTGACGACGAACAACGCTTGTGTAGTTCTTCTGGGGGAGTGTTTATACGGTTAGCAGAAAAAACGATATGTGAGGGTGGTGTGGTTTTTGGGGCTCGTTTCGATAAATATTGGGGAGTTGAACATTCCTACGCAGAGACTCTTGAAGAACTTGAGCCTCTTATGCGCAGTAAGTATGTGCAAAGTCGTATAGGCAATGCCTATAAAAAAGCAGAGTGTTTCTTGCGACAAGGTAGAAAGGTGTTGTTTGTGGGAACTGCGTGTCAGATTGCAGGACTGCGAAAGTTTCTGCATAAGGATTATGATAATTTGCTCGCTGTTGATGTGCTTTGTCACGGTGTACCAAGTCCTGAAATTTGGCACACTTATTTGGAACACTTGAAGTATAAGACCAATTGTAAAACCATTACTTCCATTATATTCCGAGGTAAGCAAGAACAGGGTTATGAGTGGAAAAACTATGGTTTTGTAGTAAAAGGTAAAGATAGTGAAGGTAAAGAGCGTACGATATGCTCAGAGGGGTTCATGTTGAATATTTATCTTAAAGGTTTTTTGTACAATCTATACCTTAGGCCGAGCTGCCATCAATGCCCTTCAAAGGATGGTAAGAATGGAAGTGATATAACATTAGCGGACTTTTGGGGTATTGAGTCGCTGGATTCTGAATTTGCAGACAACAAAGGTGTTAGTATTGTATTCGTTCAGTCGGAGAAAGCACTAAAGGTATTGGGGAAATTGCAAGGCATCAGTGTGGTGGAATCAACTTTGAAAGATGCTACAACATGGAATAGACATTTTTTTACTCCTACACCTTACAATCCAAATAGTACAAAGTTTTGGCGATTCTATAAGGAGAGTCATAATATGAAGGAAGCGGTTGAAAAAGCTTTATATGTACCAATTTATAGAATGTGGAGCAATATGGCTAGAAATACTTTTAATCAATATACTATAGGCATTCTTTACAAAATAACCTATATATTAAAAAGCATGATAAAGAAATGAAGATAGGGGTAGTTACAATGTTCAAACGTACGCCTAACTATGGTGGGGCACTACAAGCTTATGCATTACCTACTTTTTTATGTAAGATGGGGCATGAGGCGGAACAGATCTTTTTTGATGATTCGAGTGTATGTGAACGTGAAAAGTTGCCTTTTCTCAAATCAATAAAGATAGGGACAAAGGTATTTTTATGGAATATGATACAACGTTTGAAGCACCCGCTACATACATTTAAGTACCGGTGTCGCTTTAAAGAGATGATACGATTTGGAATGGATGTGACTCCGCATAGCAAGAAATTTTACTGCTATAATAATATAGTGGAGACAGCCAATCTTTACGATATGTATGTAGTTGGTAGTGATGTAGTATGGACTCCTATGCTCAATTCGCCTATATTGTTGCTCAAGTTTGTACCAGAGGGTAAGCGTAAAATTTCATATGCTGCAAGCTTCGGTACTAACACTTTGACTCCACTACAACAGCAACGTTTTAAGGCTGATCTTGCAAATTATCATGCGGTGAGTGTGCGAGAAAAATCTATGATATCGGTGCTTGAATCTGCTACGGGTAAAAAGGTGGAGCATTGTTTAGATCCTACGCTTTTACTTGAACACGAAGATTGGGATAAGATTTGTTCCTCTCGTATCATTGGTGAACCTTATGTGTTCAGTTTCTTTCTTGGAAATAACATGAATGCCCGAATAACTGCAATAGAGTTTGCTAAGAAAAAAGGCTTGAAATTAGTCAATATACCTTATTTGTGGGAGCAATATTCAGATTTTGCTCATTTTGGTGACATCAGATTGTCAAAGGTTTCGCCTAAAGATTTCATTTCGTTAATTAAATATTCAGATTATATTTTTACAGATAGTTTCCATGTGTGCGTATTCTCGCAAGTATATCAGCGTAGTTTCTTTACTTTTCGTCGTAATTCTGCTGATACGCAAAGCATACGCATCACTGATTTCCTTGAACTGACAGGTCTTTTAGATCGATATTGTGGTACAGCGGAGCGTGAAACATATGCTTATTGTGATAGCGTAAAAGAGGTGGACTACAACAAAGCAAGCGAGGCTTTACAAATAATGAGACAACAATCGATTGAATATCTTATTCGCAATACAAATGTTACCAGCAAATTGTAAATCGACAATTAAGGTAAAGTTAAATTGACATATAAGTTAAATGAAAAAGAAAGTAGCTTTCGTAAATTTTTGGGAAATATTTAAGCCCAAAGACTCTCTATTCTATAAGATTTTGTGTAAGCACTTCGACATAGAACTTGTGGATTTAGCACAGGTAGGTATCTGAACAATATTGGTGGACGAGTGGAAGATAAATTTGCTTTGTGTTGGAAGAATTCAAGAAGGTGGTGTGCAGATATAGCTGTGATAAGGTTCTTGATAAGATCCCATTTCTCAAGAAGACAAATATCGAATATATAGACTAATAGTTATAACATGAAAGAACAAAACTCTCAACTCAAAATTGGAATAGTATTGAATTATGTAAATTTGGTATTAGGGGGTGTTGTGCCTTTGCTCTATACGCCAATTATGTTGAAAATATTAGGCATAGAAGAATATGGGCTATATAAGTTGTCTGCAAGTATCACAAGTTATTTAGCACTTATAGCTTTTGGTTTAGGAGCTGCTATAACTCGATACTTGATAAAAGCCCGAACAGAGAAAGGTGAAGAAGAGGAGAGGGCTGTATTAGCTTTATTTATTGTTATTTTCCGTATAGTTGCAGTTTTGGCATTGATCGGAGGGAGCGTTTTAGCTCTTTGCCTTCCATTATGGTATTCTGAATCAATTTCTGCTGTGGAGTTGACTAGAATGCAGTGGCTAGTTATTTTAATGGCATTCAATACAGCTGTCAATTTCATAGCTTCGCCATATATATCAATAGTAAATGCCCATGAGAGGTTTCTTTTCTTGCAGAGTATGGCTATAATGGGTACTATTTTAGCTCCGTGTCTTAATTTGGTAGCGCTTTTCTTAGGCTATGCCTCCATAGGGTTAGCTGTTTCTTCTATATTATCAACTATATTGTTCCGCCTGTTATTTTGGGGCTATGTAAGGAGTTCAATGAAAGTGAAACCATTGTATAAGCGAATGTCGAAAGAGTATATTGTAGATGTTGTTTCATTTTCGTTTTGGATTTTTGTATCGAATATAGTCGGTCAATTGTATGAAGCAACAGACTCGGCTCTAATTGGTACGGTACCAGCGCTCGCAACAACCGGAGTTGCAATTTATTCAGTTGGTATGATTCTTTGTGGTATGATTAACACGATCAATGCAGGTATATCATCTATGCTGGTGCCCAAGGCTAACAAAATGGTGTTTAATGGGGCTTCTACTGACGAACTTACGGATACTGGCATTAGGGTGGGTAGAATACAGGCGTTAATAATTGCCTTATTTATATTTGGATTCATAACATTTGGTAGAGAATTTATTTATTTCTATGCGGGTGAGGACTATGCAATTTCATATTGGGTAGCTGTGGTATGCATGATACCAATTTCAATACCTTTGGTTCAGAGTTTTTTTCTCAATATAATTATTGCCAGAAATGAAAATCGATTTAGAGCTCTGACATATTTATTTGTTGCACTAATTAATGTTGTAGCAACTTGGTACATGATGAAATGGATAGGGGTATTTGGTGCTGCATTAGCTACTTCTATTGCGAATTTTATAGGCCCGGGATTTATAATGAATTGGTTTTATAAGAAACGTATACAGCTACAAATAGGTCGTTTCTGGAAGTCATTATTAAATATATATTTTGTACCATCCATTTTAGCGGTATTATTCCTTGGGCTTGGAAAATATATTAATTATTATCATATTCCATATTTCATTGGAGGTATTTGTGTATTCTTTATGTTATATGTATCTCTGCAGTGGCTTTTCATTATGACAGATTATGAAAAGGAGTTAGTGAAAGGGTTGATTAACAGATAAATATATCACATGGAGCAATCTTTGTTGGTAGGCTCTTCATTTTATCATTTATGGTATCTGTGTGGCTATATTCTTGGCTTTAATTTGGTTCTATATATTGTTGCGGTATGTAAAGTTTAGATATGTACCAATGATAGTGTGCTTTTTATGGGCATTGGAAGTTTTGGAATATGCTTATAGGGATTTTTTGCCGATGGATGTTCAACAGTATCTTAAATTTTTTGATTATTTCGGTTCAATATGTTTCTTTTACAAGAATGTTACCTTTGCTTTTAGTAGGAGCAATGATAGCCAAAGGTTGGTATAAGAAAACTGGTGTTTATAGGAATACATTGTTGTGCTTTTGTATGATGACAGTAGAAGTCGTGGGGCTTAAACTATTGGGGGGAACACGCTATTCATTTGTTATTTTCACGCTTCCTATGGTTTATTTCTTATTTATCTTTATTTTAAGGTTAGGAAATATGTTGAATTTTGATAGCAAAAAGTGGGCAGACATAAGTATGTTGGTTTATTGTTTGCATCCGGTTTTCATTATTCTTTTTCGTAAGTTACATATATCGGAATCTTTAATCGTATTTATATTGACAAGTATTATGACAACAATATTCTGTATACTCTATTATAGATGGAAAAGACATTATCAAGCAGCAAAAAGCGTATCTTTATAGCTATTCAATATCTTGAAATAGGTGGTGCGGAACGTTCACTTATAGGATTACTTAATGCGATAGATTATACTCGATATGAGGTTGATTTATTTGTGTATCGTCATACAGGGGAATTTATGAGTTTTATTCCCAAAGAAGTACGTTTGTTACCGGAGATAAAGAAATTTACTACTCTCTCTCGACCAATAAAAGATATTGTAAAAGAAGGCTATTGGGATATCGCTTTAGGTCGTTTGTGGGCGCATATCCAGTCGAGATGTTTTGAGAAACGTAGTCTGGTTAAAGAAAGTATTGCTATTTTTCAGTATGTGGCGTCTAATACAACACCTTTTCTTCCATCGCTAGAATATTTAGGTGAATATGATTTGGCTATTAGCTTTCTGATACCGCATAATATTGTGAAAGACAAGGTAAAAGCCAAACAAAAATGGGCTTGGATTCATACTGATTATTCATTTGTTGGAATAAATGTAGAAAAAGAGTTACCGGTGTGGGCAGCCTTTGATCGTATTATTTCAATATCTGAGTCTGTTTCTAAAGGATTTCTAACTCGTTTTCCATCGCTAAATGAGAAAATATTGTTGATAGAGAATATCTTATCAGAAAAGATGATTCGTGAACAGGCAAATGATAAAATGGACTTGAAGTGCTTGGGGAAGGGAAAAATAAAATTATGTACGGTAGGACGTTTTTCATATCCTAAAGCTATTGATCGTGCAGTACTGATCTGTAAGCAATTGAGAGATAGGGGTATAAATCTTATTTGGTATATAGTAGGTTATGGTGGAGATGAGGATCTAATCCGAAAAACAATTCATGATAATAGGATGGAAGAATATTTTATTTTGCTTGGTAAACAAATGAATCCTTATCCTTATATAAAAGCTTGTGATATTTATGTGCAACCTTCTCGCTACGAAGGTAAAGCGGTTACGGTACGCGAAGCGCAAATCTTAGAAAAACCAGTAGTCATAACAAATTTTCCTACTGCTCAGAGTCAATTAACTGATGGAGTAGATGGCATTATTGTTCCAAATGATGTGGATGGAGCAGCTAAAGGGTTGATGGATTTTATTAAAGATGATAATAAAAGAGATAGAATTATAACTTATTTGCATAATCATAGTTATGGAAATGAGGAAGAAGTAGATAAGATTTATCAAATGCTTGAGGTATGTTGAAACTATTATGTCTAGTAATCTATAATTTTTTTCGTATTGGTTATAATAAAATTTGTTATGGAAAACGCTTTTCAGTTTATATGTTTCAGCGTATTAGTCCAAAATGTGCATTAAAAGTTTATGGGCAGGGAATGATGTGTATTGATCGGAATACAGAATTTGCATCTGGATGTGATTTCCAAGTACATGGAAAAGGACAATTGTCTATTGGCAAATCTACTTATTTTAATCGCTATTGTATGATTAGTGCTCATCAGTCAGTAAAAATAGGTTCACATTGTATGTTTGGACCTGGAGTTAAGATATTTGATAATAATCATCTCTTTTCTAAAAATGAAGGAGTTTCTTCCCTATTAAACACTGATGAAATTGTTATTGGTGATTGTTGTTGGATAGCTTCAGATGCTATTATATTGAAAGGTGCACACATTGGTGATCGTTGCGTGATAGGGGCAGGTTGTGTAATATCGGGTGAAGTCCCGGCTGAAACTTTGGTAAAGCAAAATCAACATTTGGAATATACTTCTATATACAAATAAAGATGATACCTAGAATAATTCATTATTGTTGGTTTGGGAGAAGTCCTCTGCCAAAATCTGCACAGAAATGTATTGAGAGTTGGAAGAAATATTTTCCAGACTATGAGATAAGGGAGTGGAATGAGGATAATTTTGATGTAAATATTGTCCCTTATACAAGTGAGGCTTATGTAGCCCAAAAATATGCTTTTGTGAGTGATTATGCTCGTTTTTGGGTGCTTTATCAATATGGTGGAGTCTATTTTGATACGGATGTAGAGGTTATCAAGTCGATGGATGATATATTGGAGAAAGGTGGATTTATGGGATGCGAGATAGATAAAGGGGAGTCGTTTTCTGTCAATCCAGGGGTTGGAATTGCTGTGGAGGCGCATCATTCATTATATAAAGAATTATTAGGAATGTATGATGGGTTATCTTTTTATTTAGAAAATAATAAAATAAATCCGTTTGCTATTGTGCGTATTACAACGGAAGTTCTATTAAGGCATGGAGTGCAAAAAGAATCTTGTATTCAGGATGTTCAAGGTATAACTGTTTATCCTATTGATTATTTTAATCCTTTGGATGATGCGACAGGAAGACTGAATATAACTTCCAACACAAGAAGTATTCATTGGTATTCAAAGACTTGGCTTCCTACATCACCTTTGAGAACAAAGTTTATTCGTTTATGTCATCGTTGTTTCGGGGTTGATTGTTTTAAAGCTATTAAACGTTTTCTGAAAAAATAGTTTCATGTTTCCAGCACAATACTATTATCCCTTTTTTATTTATTCTGTCTTGTTGTTGTCTATTGTACAATATGTCAATTTGCGATCTCAATCTCAATATGCATTACTTTCTACAAAAAAAGGAATAGGAGGGATGATCGCATATTGTGTTCTTTTTATCATAATAGTAGGATTGAGACCTATATCTTATCACTTTGGAGATACTGTGAATTATGCTTATACTTATTATGGATATCAGCATGGTAAGATATTATATAATCCAAACTCTTCCGATTGGCTGTTTTATTGGGCAATGGCTAAAGCTTCACGAATAATGAGTGTACAAAATTTCTTCCTGATTATAGAAGTCTTGTATATCGTTCCTATGTTATGGGCGTGCAAACGTTTGTTCCTAAGGAATTCCGGAATTGCTATGTTATTCTGTTTTGGAGCCTTCTCTTTCTTTACATACGGTACGAACGGTGTTCGCAATGGGATGGCATGTAGCCTTGTATTATTAGCTTTCTCTTTTTTAATAGGAACAAAAACTGAAAAGACTATTGCAGGCATTCTTTGTTTTTGTGCTTATAATGTACACCATTCTACCGCGTTACCAATTCTTTGTATGGTAATTGCTTATTTTTATAGAAATACTCGCATGATTATGTATTTTTGGTTGTTTTCTATATTATTAAGTTTGGTAGCGGGTGGAGCTATAGAAAGTTTCTTTTCCGGATTAGGATTTGATGATCGATTAAGCGGATATATTAATGATGATCAGTATGATGATTCTTTTAGTAGTGTAGGTTTTCGATGGGATTTTTTGTTGTATAGTATGATGCCTATTTGGTTAGGATGGTATGTAATATTCAAAAGAAAGATTGCTGACCGGAATTATCATATGTTACTTAATACGTATATACTGTGTAATGCGTTTTGGGTGATGCTGATTCGCGCGTCTTTCTCCAATCGTTTTGCTTATTTATCTTGGTTTATGTACCCGTTGGTGTTGGCTTATCCATTATTGACCTTACCCATATGGAAAGATCAAGGACGGAAAACGGGAATGATATTGATGGCGCATGTATTGTTTACCTACGTAATGTGGTTGATTAAAGGATAAGATTATAATGGAAAAGAAAACATTGACAATTTTTACTCCGGCTTATAATCGTGCGCATACTATTGGTCGCACGTATGAAAGTCTTTGCAGGCAGACTTCAAAAGATTTTTGTTGGTTGGTGGTGGATGATGGATCTGTAGATAATACAAAAGAACTGGTGATAAACTGGATAAAAGAAAATAAAATTCCTATCCGTTACATTTATCAACAGAATCAAGGTATGCATGGGGCGCACAATACTGCTTATCGGAATATAGATACGGAGCTGAATACATGCATCGATTCTGATGACTATATGCCGGATGATGCTGTGGAAAAGATTATCGCTTTTTGGAATCGGTACGGCTCGGATATGTATGCCGGGATAATCGGGCTGGATAGGGTGAATCAAGGAGGAATCATCGGTACCCGTTTTCCGATAGGAATGACGGAAACCACAGTCTCTGGTTTTTATCAGGCAGGAGGAACGGGGGATAAGAAGATGGTGTACCGTACGGACGTGATAAGGAAATATCCAGAATATCCGATATTCGAAGGTGAAAAATACGTTAGTTTGGGGTATAAGTATTTGTTGATAGATCAAAATTATAAGTTGTTGGTATTGAATGAACCTTTGGTGATAGTTGATTATCAGCAAGATGGATCAAGTATGAATATGTTTCGGCAATATTGGAACAACCCGAAAGGATTCGCTTTCTTACGCAGGGAACATATGAAGTTTTATACAGGATGTAAGGTACGGACACGCACATGTATACACTATGTAGCTCATTGTTTACGTGCTCGTAATTGGCGGATGATACAGGAGTCTCCTTTGCCATGGCTGACGCTTTGGTGCTTTCTTCCAGGTTTATTGGAATTCGGGGTAACATGGTATATGGTTAGAAATAATCATTTACTGAAAATAAAAAAATATGGTCAATAAAGAACCGATACGAGTGTTGCAGGTCCTTCATGTTATGAATCGGGGAGGGGCAGAAGCGATGATTATGAATCTTTACCGAAAGATGGATCGTGTGAAGGTGCAATTTGATTTTCTGGTGCATTCGCAAGAAGAAGGAGTGTTTGAAGACGAAATTCGGGAGATGGGTGGAAGAATATTTCGTATTCAACCTTTTAAAGGATATAATGTGTTTCCGTATTATCGGGAATGTAAAGTATTCTTTAAAGTGCATCCGGAAATAAAAGTGGTTCATGGCCATTTAGGTAGCTGTGCTGCCTATTATTTGAAAGCTGCAAAGGAGGAAGGAATGTTTACCATAGCGCATTCACACAGTACAGGCGTTATTCGTAACTTTTATGACTTATCGTATAAGATTTTCTCTTTTCCTACCCGTTATGTGGCAGATCAACTGTTTGGCTGCTCTACGGAGGCTGGTATTGCCCGTTATGGTAGAAAAATGGTGAAGAATGTGAAGTATAGCAATTTTAATAATGCTGTGGACTCTAACTTGTTTCATTTTAGTGAGGAACAACGGCAATTGGTTAGGCGTTCGTTGAATATATCGGACGATGAATTGCTGATAGGCACGGTAGGTAGGATAACCTCCCCCAAAAATCCAAAACGGATTTTTGAGCTTTTCAGGTATTTAGTGCTCAATAATAGTAATGTGAAATGTTTATGGGTAGGTACTGGTGAGATGGAGTCGTATTACCGTGGTTTGATAAAAGTGGAGGGTTTGGATAATAGGATTATTATGACTGGGGTACGTTCGGATATTTCAGAAATAATGCATGCGCTTGATTGTATGTTATTTCCTTCTTTATGGGAGGGCCTTCCTGTTTCGGTCATAGAATCTCAGGCTGCTAATTTGCCGACTGTGTTGGCTGATACCATTAGTCGGGAGGTTCAAATATCAGATTTACTTTGTTGGCATAATCTTGATGAAGATAATGCTGTATGGGCGGCTGATGTTATGCGTTTGGCTCAAACATATCGCGGTCATCGTGACAAATATTCATTTGATATGTCTGCAACCGGCTATGATATTAATGAAACCGTAAGATGGTTGATGAATTTCTACGAGAAGAATGCCAAGTGAGCTCATTTAATTCAATTTGTAGGTAAATAGAGAATAAAATGGATAAAATAGATATACCCGAACTGCATCGCATTTGGGAGGTTGAAATGGGAATTCTTGATGTGATAGATAAAGTGTGTAGGGAAAATGGACTTAAATATTCGTTAGCGTACGGTTCGATGATTGGTGCTGTGCGTCATGGTGGTTTTATTCCTTGGGATGATGATATGGACATTTGGATGCTCCGTAAGGATTATGATAAATTCATAGAGATTTGGGAGAATAATCCTGTGGATGGGTACTTTCTGCTTCGCCAAGAAACATCACCCGAATATCCTCAGAATTTTACAAAAATTCGTAAATGCAACACAGCTTTTGTATCAGCAGGGGAAGAAAATACGAATTACCATCATGGAATATTTGTAGATGTATTTCCAATGGATGATGTGGCGAATGATAATTTTAAGGCCAAACTTCAAGGCTACTGTGCGTTGTTCTACATGTTGTATTGTCGTGGGTATGCATCGACGCGCGATGGTAAACTTATGTATTGGGGGGGGAGATTATTGCTTGATGTTATGCCGAATACATTAAAGAAGAAATTAAAGAGTTTTTTCTTTAAGCGTATGACAAAATACAATGGTGCTGATTCGAAGAGAGTGGCTTGCTTTGTAACGGCTCCAGATTCTTTTATTTACTATGATAAAGAACTTTTTTATGAATATGATGATGTGAAATTTGATACTCACGTTTATATGTGCAATAAGGATTCAGATACTTTGCTTCGTTCGTATTATGGTGACTATATGAAACTACCACCGATAGAAGAACGGGTGTTGAAACATCATCCGGTAATAGTTGACTTTGAAAAGGAATATTGGGCGAAATAAGATTTGTTAGGTTTATGATAAAGAAAATAATAGCAGTTTTATACTGCATAAATTTGTGCGCCAGTGTTTTTGCGCAGGAAAATTTGGATAGTTCGAAGTATGATGGTAGGTCCGTTTATTCAGATGACAATAAAAATAATTGGGGAGCAAAGTTAAGGAACTCAAACTTTCATTTGGGTATTGATCTCCAAACAAAATATATATGGAGAGGTATGGAGATGATGACAGAAGATGCAGCTCCGGTGTTGTTTCCTACTATAAATTATCAATGGAATGGATTGTATGTTTATGCTATGGGAGGCTATGCTCTTAATGGTAAGTATGCGGAAGTAGATTTGGGAGTAAGCTATACGTGGAAAGGGTTATCTATTGGCTTTAATGATTATTATTATCCAACTACTAATTCTAGCGAGGATACATATTTTTGTGGAGGAAAGAACACAGGACATTGGCTTGAAGCTGTTATAACTTATTCGCCAAAAAAAATTCCGGTGTGGATAACTGTCAGTAACTTTTTCTATGGTGCTGACAAATATACCGACAGTAATGGCAAAGAAAAACAAGCTTATTCTACTTATGTTGAATTAGGAACATATTATGAGTTTTTGAATAGTAATCGGATAAGTTTTGCTGTAGGCAGTACTTGCAATAAAAGTTGCTACAATGGGTATGAAAAAAAATTCTCGGTTTGTAATATGGAACTTAAATATACTCACAATGTGAATTTCAAAAATGAATGGACTTTGCCACTGAGCGTTGCTTATATTTATAATCCACATAGAGATAAGTCATTTGTTAATTTTATAACTAGTATAGCATTTTAAATAATGAGGACTGCCGTAATTTTAGCTGCCCGTAAAGAATATGATTCAAAAATTCCCTATCCGTTAATGCCGTTAGATGATGGCAGTTGTCTTATTCAACGCACTATTGACAATCTTGTGGAGCTGAATTTTAACAAAATCTTTCTTGTTGTAGGATTCTGTGCTCAAGCTTTCGAACAATATGCGTCGCAATATGTACAAGTCATTAGAAACGAAGATTATGCATTTACAGCTTCGATGGGATCACTAGCAATGGTAGCACCTCTTGTCAACGAGGACTTTCTCTTAATAGAAGGTGATGTTTTCTATGAGAAAAAAGTACTTAAAACTCTTTGCGAATCGTCATACGACAATTGTTTGTCACTCACAGAAGAATCCGGTAATGGTGATGAAGCTTTTGCCGAGACTAAGAACGGGTTTGTTACTAAGATTAGTAAGGATCGTCATCGCATTGTCAAGTTCGCTGGTGAGATGTTGGGGATTACGAAACTTAGTCTTAATACATTTCGTCGTATGATAGAATTGTGGAAAGAGAGTAATAATCCGTATGTAAATTATGAATATGTGCTCTTCGATGTGACAGATGCAATAGAACGTCCTTATATTATGTTCCCTAATTTAATTTGGGGTGATGTGGACTGTCGTTCTGATTATGAAAAACTTATAAATGATACTGCGCTCAGATTAAGGCGTAAGGAAAATCCATTTGATAGAGCGAATCTACTTGAATGTTTGGGCAATATATTTTCGGGACAGGATGTTGGTTCTGCCACTATTGAGCAGATTGGGGGAATGTCAAATAAAAATTTCAAAGTTACCTTTAATAATAAAGAATATGTACTTAGGGTTCCGGGTAATGGCTCTGAAGGGATGGTAGAACGTAAGAATGAAGAATGTAACTCCATGTTGGGGTGTGAAATGGGAGTCAATCCATCTGTTTTGTATTTTAATAGTGAAACAGGTGTTAAACTTACAGATTTCATTAGCAATGCAGAAACACTAAATCCTGCTACCATTCAACGTACTGACAATCTAAAAGCTGTGACAGATATATTGAAACGTCTTCATAACTCTAGTGTTCGTTTGAACAATGAATTTAATGTATTTCATGAGATAATCAGGTATGAGCAACTTATGCAACTTGTTGGAGCAGAGATGTATGAAGGGTGGCAGAACGTTCGTAAAGCGATTTTCAATTTGGAATCGTATCTCAATGAATTAGGTATTGCTCTAAAGCCTTGTCACAATGACCTTGTACCGGAAAATCTTATAAAAGATGAGTGTGGGAAAGTATATCTGATTGATTGGGAGTATTCAGGCATGAATGATCCGATGAGTGATTTGGCTGCTATGTTTCTTGAAGCTAACTTTTCTGAGGAGAATATTGACTATGTTCTCAATCGTTATTTTGATGGAGATATTCCTGCCAATACCAAACTGAAAATTATAATTTATCAGATTCTGCTTGACTATCTTTGGGCAATATGGACAGTAGTTAAGGAGGCCAAAGGCGATGATTTCGGTACTTATGGTCGCGATAGATACTATCGTGCAATAGTAAATTTAAAGAAACTCAATAGAATATGAATAATCAGAACTTAAACGAAAAGAAACATATCGACTGGATGATAACACTCCTGCCGTTGGCATTGGTTGTAGCCTTATGCATCGTGTTCTTTATCGTTCCCGATACATCAAACGCAGTACTCAGTCAAATCCGTTTCTTTTTCGGAGACACATTGGGTTCCTACTATCTTATTATCGGTTTGGGTATTTTTCTTATATCTATGTTTACTGCTTGTTCCAAGTATGGTGATATCGTGCTTGGCAAACCTGATGAGAAGCCTAAATATTCTTTTTTTACTTGGGGATCGATGATGTTTACTGCAGGCCTTGCCGCAGACATTCTTTTCTATTCATTTTCCGAATGGTTTATGTATGCTGTAGACCCTCGAGTAGCGGAACTGGGTAGTGTACAGGAATGGGCGGGAGTTTTCCCTATTTTTCATTGGAGTTTCATACCTTGGGCATTCTATCTTGTGTTGGCTGTAGCTTTTGGTTTCATGTTACATGTTCGTAAGCGTGAGCGTCAAAAATATTCAGAGGCTTGTCGGCCTTTATTAGGTAAATATACTGATGGTTGGGCGGGGCGCATTATTGATTTGTTGGCAGTGTTTGCTCTTATCGCTGGTACAGCTACAACGTTTAGTGTTGCCACTCCGCTTATGGCAGGCATTGTGAATAGTCTTTTTGGACTGAATCTTGATACAACAGTTGTGACTATTATTATTTTGGTTATCACTTGCTGTATTTACACTTATGCACTGCTTCACGGTTTTCGTGGAATTAGTTTTCTTGCTAAAGCATGTATATATATGTTCTTTGGCTTGCTAGCGTACGTGCTATTGTTTGGCGGTGAGACAAAGTATATCATTGAGACTGGTCTTTCCTCTTTGGGTAAGGTGGTTCAGAACTTTTTCGAATTATCCACTTATGCTGACCCACAACGTACAAGCTCATTCCCTCAAAATTGGACAATTTACTATTGGGCATATTGGATGGTATGGTGCGTTGCAGCACCTTTCTTTATCGGCAACATTTCTAAAGGGAGAACAGTTCGTCAAACTATTCTTGGTGGTTATGGCTTTGGTGTTGGTTCTACCATTGTCAGTTTTATTGTTCTGGGAAACTATTCTATGGGATTACAAACATCTGATACGGTAAACTTTTTAGCAAAATATGCAGAGACAGGTGATGCTTATACACTCATTACGGATATCATCGGAACAATGCCTTGTGCACCATTTGTTTTTGCATTAGTGTTGTTTACAATGATTGCTTTCTATTGTACATCGTTCGATTCCATTGCTCTAACTGTTTCCACTTATAGTTACCGTAAACTGAAAGATGGTGAGATGCCGCACAAGCTTATACAACTTTTGTGGTGTGTTTTACTTATTTTACTACCTATTGCATTGGTCTTTGCTGAGAGTTCTATGAGAAATCTTCAAACAGTCAGCATTGTGGCTGCTTTTCCTATTGGTGCTGTTATGGTAATGATAGTATGGAGTTTTTTGAAGGACGCAAAGAAATATATGAGTGGAGATAACGAAGAATAATTCTATGAATGCAATAATTTTAGCTGCCGGTCTAGGGACAAGGCTTCGTCCCTTAACTGATGATCGGCCGAAGTGTATGGTGGAAGTCTGTGGTATACCGATGGTGGAACGTCAGATTCAATTTCTGCATGAAGTGGGGATATCAGATATTACGCTTGTTTCTGGTTACAAAGCTGAAAGCCTTGAGTATTTGAAAGATAAATATGGAGTAGACATTGTTACCAATCCGAAATATGATATAGTCAATAATATTTATTCTATGTATGTGGTGAAAGAACGATTGGGTGATACATACGTATTGGAAGGTGATGTGTATATGCATAAGAATTGTTTTCGTACTGACCTCACTCAATCTGCTTATTTCTCTGTATGGAAAAAAACGTATAATCGTGAATGGGGATTGGTGACAGATTCAAGAGATTGTCTTGAGCATGTCCATATTGGAGATGGACAGGGGTATATTATGTCTGGAATCTCCTATTGGACAAAAAGTGATGCTGCAAAAATTATAGCACGTATAGATGAACTAATAAAAGGTGATGAGTATGAAAATCTCTTTTGGGATAATGCTGTTATAGATTCCATTTCTTCGTTAGATCCAATTAAAGTATATGGTATTGAAGGATTGTATGAGATTGATACAGTGGAAGAATTAAGGGGAGTCGAAATACTTCTTTCTAAGTAAATTTCTACACCAAATCAGCTATCCAGATATAGATGAACATCTTCGTGAAGGTGTATTAATAAATATTAGCAAAATGACAAAACAAGAAACTCAAATAATGAAAGGTGTGGCAATATTGTTGATGATATTTCTTCACCTTTTCAATCAGACACGAAATGTAGAGTTATGTGAGTCATTTATATACATAGGTAATATGCCTTTTGTGTATTGGCTTTCAGCCGCAACAAGTCCAGTTTCGTTTTTTCTTATTCTTTCCGGCTATGGTATGCATTTTATTCATGTTAAATGGAAGGTAAAAGATACTCATAAGTGGAACCGAATTGCTAAATTGTATTTACATTGGTGGGTGATTTTGGCATTATTTACTATACCATCTTTTGTTTATAATGGGAATTACTATACTAACTGTTCTTCTGTTATAAATAATTATACTGCATTTAATACATCGTGGTATGCTGAAGGTTGGTTTTTGTTTCCATTCGTTTGCCTGTCATTACTGTCTCCATTACTTTTTAAACTAACTGATAAGTTTAGGGTTGGATGGGTGTTACCGGTATCATTTTTAGTGGGAACATGTACAAGTTTTATTGTCAGCCGTTATGGTGCACAGTATCTTTATAACAACCTTTGGTTATATAATCCTTTCTTGATAGTACATTTAGCACCGTCTTTCATATTTGGTGCAATGTTGCAAAGAACGGGATTTATACATAAAGTACAGAAGAAGTGTAATTCCAAATGGTTATGGCTTGCATTAGGGGGAACAGTTATTATTATGTGTCTCACACGTACGGCAGCTTGGGGACCATTGTATGCTACAACATTTATAGTGTTATTTCTTTCGGCTCCCCGTTGGTTGTGGATTGACAAAGTCTTGGCGCATTTAGGCAACCATTCTATGAATATGTGGTTGATACATGCTTGGTTTTGTTACTACATATTTCATGATTTAATGTATTCACTACGTTATCCTTTGGTTATATTTGTGACATTGGTTGTAGTAAGTTTATTGTGTTCTTATTTTGTAAATGCAGTTTGCTCTTTTATCACTATTATTTATCATAGGAAATGTCAAAATACAAAATAATCCGTGCGTGCACAGTTCCTCAGTCATTGGGTTTTGTGAAAGGTATGCTATCCGATCTTCAGGAAGAGTATGAGGTCGTGTTGCTTTCATCATCGGGCCCTGAGTGGAAAGAAATACGTCAGCCATATCCTGATGTGAAATGTATTGAGCTGAATATGGAGCGTCATATTTCTCTTGTGGAAGACATAAAGTCATTGTGGAAGATGTGGCGTACATTTCATAAGGAGAAGCCAAGAATGGTGCACTCCATGACTCCCAAGGCCGGATTACTTTGTATGGTGGCGGCTTGGATGGCTGGTGTACCTGTACGGGTACATACATTTACGGGCTTGTTATTTCCTACTACTGTTGGATTGAAACGAAAGATTCTGATGGCAACGGATTGGATCACTTGTGCTTGTGCTACACACATTATTCCTGAAGGGGAGGGGGTAAAAAATGATTTGTTGAACAATGACATAACTAAAAAGCCTATTAAGGTATTAGGATATGGCAGTTGTCGAGGTATTGATCTCACACAATTTGATAAAACCTCAGAGGTAATGGAGCAGGCTACACAACTGCGTAAAGATGGTCTTTGTACTTTTATCGCTGTGGGGCGTTTGGTGGGTGACAAGGGGATCAATGAGCTGGTTGAAGCTTTTTTTAAACTAAACAAAGAAAATAATGATACACGTTTGATCCTTGTAGGATATTACGAAGATGATCTTGATCCTCTTAAAATAGAAACACATAAATTGATTAAAAGTTGTGAGGCTATTGAATTTGTTGGTCAGCAAAGTGATGTGCGTCCTTGGTTTGCGGCTTCGGATGTTGCTGTGTTGGCATCTTATCGGGAAGGATTTCCCAATGTGGTGATAGAGGCTGGTGCTATGGGATTACCCCAAATTGTGACTGATATTAATGGTGCGCGTGAAATTATTATAGAAGGTGAAAATGGAACTATTGTTCCTTCAAAAAGTATCAATGCGCTTTATGAAGCTATGAAGCGTATGCTTAATGTTGATTATCGTAATTCTTTAGCAAAGAACGCCCGCAAGTTGATAGCTTCGAGATATGAGCAGGGATTTGTGCGTCAGTGTTTATATGATTTTTACGATGAAATATTATAATATGTACAAACACTTTTTTAAAAGATTTATAGACTTCTGCATTGCCTTTGTTGCATTGAGCATTCTGTTTATTCCTATGACAATTGTAGCCTTATGGTTACATTTCGCCAATAAAGGTACCGGGGCATTTTTCTTTCAGGAGCGTCCCGGTAAAGATGGTAAGGTTTTTAAGATTGTCAAGTTCAAGACTATGACTGACGAGCGTGACACTAATGGTAACTTATTACCTGATGAAATGCGTTTGACAAAAGTCGGAAAATTTGTGCGTTCGACAAGTATTGACGAGTTGCCACAGTTTTGGAATGTACTTGTGGGGGATATGTCACTTATTGGTCCACGTCCGCTTCTTGTGCAATATTTACCTCTATATAACAAAGAGCAGGCTCGTCGTCATGAGGTACGTCCAGGAATATCTGGTTGGGCGCAATGTCATGGTCGTAACTCGTTATCGTGGGGTGAGAAGTTTTCTTTAGATGTATGGTATGTTGATCACTGTACCTTGATAACTGATATCAAGGTTGTGGTTATTACCATTAAGAAAGTATTAGTTCGCGATGGCATTTCGCAAGCGGGAACTGCTACAATGGAACCTTTTAACGGACATAATTGATGTATTTATATGGAGCAAGCGGTCACGCCAAAGTGATCATTGATATAATAAAATCACAAGGTGATGTGATTGAAGGTTTAGTGGATGATGACCCTAACCTTACGGAGTTGAGTGGTATACCTGTGTTACATGATGCAGCAGAGTTGTCACCTTTCATCGTCAGCATAGGTAACTGTAAGGTTCGTAAAATGATAGCTGAACGACTCAATTGTGAGTTTGCAATGGCTATTCATCCCACTGCCATTATTTCGCCAACCGTCACAGTAGGCGAAGGCACAGTGATAATGCAGGGGGCTGTCATTCAAACAGAAGTAAAGATAGGAAAACATTGTATCATTAATACTAAGGCAAGTATAGACCATGAGTGTCTAATTGGTGATTATGTACACATAGCCCCTGGATGTACTATAAGTGGTGATGTATATATAGGAGAGGGCACATGGGTGGGGGTAGGCTCAACTATTATTCAAGGTGTCCGTATTGGCAAGAACTGCATCATTGGTGCAGGTAGTGTTATTGTGAAAGATATTCCGGATAATTCTAAAGCGTATGGGGTACCTTGTAAAGTGATAGAAACAATCTAATAAAAGATAAGATTATGAATTACATTCCTGAAAAAACAATTTACCTCTGCCTTGCTCACATGAGTGAGGAGGGGATTGAACAGAAATATGTAAAAGAAGCATTTGATACTAATTGGGTAGTACCTTTAGGACCAAATGTGAATGCGTTTGAGAATGATCTCAAGAACTTTGTCGGAGGAGAAAATGAGGTTGTGGCTTTGAGTGCCGGTACAGCCGCTGTACACCTTGCTCTTATCGGCTGCGGTGTGCAGCCGGGTGATGAGGTATTGGTGCAATCCTTCACTTTCTGCGCTTCTTCGCATCCTATCACTTATCTTGGTGCAAAGCCGGTATTTGTGGGTTCGGAAAAAGAGACCTGGAATATGGATCCTGTACTGCTTGAAGAGGCTATCAAAGATCGCATTGCAAAAAACGGTAAAAAGCCTAAGGCTATTGTACCTGTGGCTCTTTATGGTATGCCTTATGATTGCGAGCGCATCATGGAGATTGCCAATCGTTATGATATTCCTGTGGTAGAGGATGCAGCTGAGGGATTCGGTTCCAAATTCGGTGGTAAGGTGCTGGGCACTTTCGGCCGTTTCGGTGTACTTTCTTTCAACGGTAACAAGATGATTACTACATCGGGTGGTGGCGCCCTAATCTGCCGGAATGCTGAGGATAAAAATACTATTATGTGGTATGCGACCCAAGCGCGGGATGCTTATCCTTATTATCAGCATACTGCGATCGGTTATAATTACCGCATGAGTAATGTCTGTGCAGGTATAGGTCGCGGGCAGATGACCGTTGCTGATGCTCATATTGCTCACCATAAGCATGTGCAGGCACTTTATGAAGAATTGTTGGCGGATGTGGAGGGCGTGCATATTCACAAGCAACCTGCTGATTCCCGCTATGATTCTAATTTCTGGCTTTGTACTGCTACCATCGATCCGGAAGTGAAGGTGATAGGGCAGGAGAATGCCTATAAGGAAGTTATCAAGACTGCTGTGGGTGGTGCTGCCGGTGTGATTAAAGCCGTAGATAGTGCTATAACTGACTGTCAGCCGAATGAAAATGTGGAAGCATTACGTATATTCATGCTATCTAAGAGGATAGAATGCAGGCCTGTCTGGAAGCCGATGCATAAGCAGCCGGTTTATGCGGATGCTCCTTTCTATACTAACGGGGTGGAAGAGGATATTTTCAAGGTTGGATTCTGTTTACCTGCGGGTCCTTATGTGACGGATGATGATGTGCGTTATATTGTGGAATCAATCAAAGAAGCGATTGGCTAGAGTGAGGAAAACTGCGGTGATTCTTTTATGGATGTAAAAGGTAAGTATTAAAATGCTTTTTGTGGTTGATATCGAAGAAAAAAAACATTGTAGTTGTTATATGTGTAAACTTTCACTATATTTGCACCATGAGAAAAGAAAGGGAAATATTATACTATGAGAATTATTTCATAGACTTCTTTATGTCATTAGAAGATGGCGCAAAGAAAAAAATCTCTTATGTGCTCGATATGCTTAAAACACAAGAACGGCTTAACAAGAATTTCGTTAAGATGATTCGTGATGGTGTTTACGAACTGAGAGCAAGCCATAATGGAAATGTTTATCGGGCTTTCTTTATCTTTGACGATGGGAATATAGTTATGTTATTCAATGGATTTCAGAAAAAGACACAGAAAACGCCTGATAGTGAGATAGAAAAAGCATTAAAACTTAAAAATGAATATTATGCAAGCAAACCCTAAAATTGGAAGCATGGATGCCGTATTGGATAAATTATACGGTAAGGTCGGCTCACCTGAAAGAGAGGAGTTTCGCAAAGAAGCATACTCTTATTGTGTGGGGCAAATGATTAGTGAAGCGCGGAAGCAAGAAAAAATGACACAATCCGAATTGGCTGAAAAAGTAGGGACTAATAAAACCTATATATCAAGAATCGAGAAAGGAGTTATAGAACCGGGGGTGGGTTTGTTTTTTCGTATAATTGATGCGCTTGGACTTAAAATCGAAATCGTAAAACCTATCATGTAAGATGTTAATACCTCACCTCATGATTAATCAGAAAATCAACTGATAATGTTTTTCTATGATAAGCATATCTGATAAAAACGAATGGCTGACAATGAAATCCTTTGTCAGCCATTCGTTTTTATCAGCTTATATTTGCAAATACTCTTTCACCGCATCAAAGCATGGACATCCTTTCATGGCATTAAAATCATGATGTCCCACAATCAGCACTTTCGGAAACTGTCTTTTCAACTCTCTCAACAAAGCAAGCAAAGCCCCTTTCTGCTCCAATGTGCGCGTATCTTTCGGCTTTCCGTCCGCATCCAGTCCGCCTTCATAACAAGCACCTATCGAGTGGGCATTGTGATTCCGGCAATGTGCCCCGACCTCTTCAAGCGATCGTCCTCTGTGGATTTCTCCGTCCCGTGTGATATAGAAATGATACCCGATGTCGCGGAACCCACGATGGTGGATATGGTCCAGACGACAGGCTTCCGCCGAAAGGGATTTCCCCTCCGGCGTAGCACTGCAATGAATGATAATCAGTGTGATCGTTCTCATCGGCCTACATACAGCTTTGTATTCCGAACACTCCTCCGATAGCGGTGGCTACAGTGATAATGATTTTGAGAACTAGGCCCCATACGGAGCGGCGTGATGATGAATTGCTCATAAAACTACATTTTTAGTGATAAAATAATAAGAATTTAAAGGTAAGTCCTTCATTATAAAGAAGGACTTACACATAGATCGTGACAAGAGATTACTCTGCCGGATCGGGAGCTTCTCCTCCGTTATCATCCGGGTTTGTATCCGGTGTATTGCCCGAATCGGAACCGCCACCGGAAGCGGTAGGTTTCTGATACTCCGCCTGCTGCTTCAGCTGGCTGTCGAGCTTCAGATTGGTAGTAGACAGATTACCGGTGGCACGGGCTCTGAGGCGCATCCCGGTGATATTCTTCTCCAATGAGAACTCTTCCAGCGTTTCGGCAGCTTTGCTGCGTATGCCCACACCGAAGATGGCAAGGTCATCGATTTTCACACTCTTGCCGTCGAGCAATAACTCCTTGATGCAATCCACCATGTCGGTGAGCACACCTTTGATGACACCACCGGAATACGGAGAATTGTGCTTCGACATGTGTTCGGCAAGTTTGCCGAGATCATACGTCTCATCGCTTACCGCACGGGCGAACCACTTACCCGCATTCACACCTTTCTTCTGCTGGTTCTGATAAATTTTGTAACGAATCATAAAACAATAAATTAAAGGGTTAAACATTGTGCCGCAGGGATTATTTTCCCTTTTGACGATACAAAGATAACACCTCGAAACTCCGGATAATCAGTAAAGTACGGTTACGGTCATGCTTTGTCTGTTATGTGCAATTATGGTCGGTTATTCAACGGGAAAGCGTTGGATATGTAGAAATATTTTGTTACTTTTGTGGCAGTAAATCAGAAACTTATCCATCATGAAAGAATTCAAGATACGTGCGTATGGCCGTATGGAACTGGCGCAACTCTATTCCCCTGAACTAACCGGCATTGCCGCTTACCGGAAGATGAAGAAATGGATCCTGCGGTGTCCCGGACTTCTGCAACGTCTGTACGATTTAGGTTATCAACCGGAACATCGCTCTTATACACCGCTGGAAGTGCGGGTGATTGTGGATGCTTTGGGAGAGCCTTGATAGAGCAGTGCTTTACATTGGCTAAAGCAGTGCTTTACGATCTCTAAAGCTATGCTTTAGGACTTATAAAGCACTGCGTCTGCCTGACGGTGGGTGTAGCGGGGGTAATGCGCCTATCGGGTGCGGTGGATACGGCGGGTACAGTGGGTACACTTTTCCGGGCCTCCCTTACACACGCACACGTGCGCGCGTATAAGTTCCTTTACCGTCCACATTGACAAGCACTCCTCTTTTCGTCAATCGTTTCAACCAGGCGATGGCGGTATTTTCTTTGACTCCCATGTTGACAGCCTGTTCCACCAACTGTGCGCGGGTAAACTGTTCACCCAACTGCTCGAAGAGGAAATCACGGTCGGCATTAGACCGGTGGCTGGTTTCTACGGCAGGAAGGAAAGACAGAATGTGCGTGGCATGACAGTAGAGAGGTTCCGCAAGTGCAAGCACAGCCTTGAAGTCCTTCGGAGTAATGGTGACGTTCCAACGGGGGATGATACCGTCGCTGATGTTGTCGGTAGGAATCTCCTTGTCCGGAGTAAAGGTGGAAACGGGGGATGCCTTGAGCTGATAGGGTTTCGGATTTTCGAGGACGCGCAATACGGCTACTTCCGCCATGATACGGCATAGGTTGACAGCCAGGCGGGCTACGAAACTGTACATTTCCTTGCCGTTAGCTATGCTCGAACGGGTGAACAGGTGGGAGAAGAGCGCGTCGAATTCCTCTTTCTGCTCCATCGTGAGCCGGAGTGTGTGAATCCCATGTGCTTTTATGATGTCCAGTTTCTCTTTCCATTCCAATCCCATGACGGTAAATATCTCTTCCAAATCTATCTTGTCCTCTGTAAACTGGCTTACCCATTTCCAGATGCCATGCAGGTAGTAGTACATTTGACGAGAGAAAGAACCGTCTTCCGTCGTCGGAATAAATGTCTTGACCTGTGACGGAGTTCCGGAAATCAGGACGGAAAGAAAGCTCTTTTTCACTTCCCGGTATTCCTGCTCCGTACGTCGGTTGTAGGACAGACGGTCGTGGTCGAACGCTTTGCGGAGCGTGTCACTCCAATGGCCGTAATCCGAGCCTATGGCGGTGGAGAGGGTATCCGCTTCGGCTTCACAGATAAGTCCTGTCCCTTCGGAATCCATGATGTTCTGCAGGATACCCGTACCGGTGTTATTGCCGGAAATGAGAAACATCCTGTTGGCGGGCATTTGCGGAGCTTCCATCTTTGCACGCTCTTTGCCCATCGCTTCGTAAGCCGCTTTCTCTTTTTTATACACTTTCATCTGTGCGGCAACTTCCGCACGGATCTGGTCGTGGAGAGGTTCTACGAGTAGCCGGATATAGGAAAGGATGCTTTTGCCGGAGGCGGAAGGAGCGATGATGAAACATTGCATACAGGGATACTGGTATTTGCCGCCGTAAGAACAACGCACGTGCCGTTCCATACAGGAACCTAAGGCTGTCAATGCTCCCAACAGCATGATGTCATGTTGTGCCGTAGTGTTGCCGTAATTTATGATGCGTTGCAGAAACTCCGGCCAGTCGGCTTCGGGGAAGGTGGGGAGCGGGTGCTGCGGTTCACTGCCAGGCAATAGTTCTTCTTCTTCTCCTCCTCCTTCTCCTTCTCCGGAAGTTCCGTTGTTTTGTACCTTATTACGCGCGCACGTGTGTGTGGAAAAAAGGCGGGGTGCATTTACTGTACCTTTTGTACCTGCGGAGCTGTTCATAACTTCGTCTTTGCGGATGGTTACTCCTGCTGTTTCGGCGAGATGGAATACTGTGCCCAGATGCACGTCCCCGTGTTTCGTGGTGAGCGCGTTGGAGAATACCCGTTCGGCGTGTTCGCGTTGATACTTGGCGGACAACCGGCAGATGCGGTGAAAATAGTCCCGTCCGGCTTCACCGCAGTCTGTCGCGATGGCAAAGGCCAGTTGTACATATTCAATGTAAGTGGGGGCAATGTCTGCCCCTGCCGTCTCGACAGCTTCGACAAGACGGTGTAAAGATTCGATTTCATCCATTTTTTTTGAGGATTGATTATAAATTATGTTAGATAGTTCTGAACAGTGCTTCCGGGTCGTGGCTCAGGAAACAGGCCCTTACCAGGTCTTTTCCCGAACCGTCTACGCCTTTGGCGGTTGCCGTGGCGGAGTTGTCCGTTTCCGGACCGTACGCCATTTCGACATATTGCATTGCTTTGTCTGTGCTTTCTGTGATATTCCGTACCTCGTCTGTCGGATGTGGCATTCCGGCGGGTATGAAGGCTTTCACACCCCGTCCGCTCGGGCTGATATAGACAAGCACGGGGCGGAGGAAGGGATCGTCGAACAGGGTACGGCGCATTCCGGCGGCTTCTTCATAGGAGTCGAGGTGGTCTACGTCTATCACTATCAGTCGTGAGGGGGATACGAAACACTTGCCGGAGCGACGGGTGAATGTGCCGCAGGGAGTCACGTAGGGCAGGAGTGTGGCTTTTGCCGTCCGTATGTCCGGGGTGTTGCGTACTTGCTCGGTCAGGAGCCTGAGGTTTTCGTTGCAGGTAATCATCTGGAAAACCTGTTCGACGGAGACTTCACAGAAGGGGAGAAGTGTGGCGGGAGTGACTATTCGTCCCTGTTCGTCTCTGAGAGGGGCGATGGGAGGCATGAAATAGGACATTCTGTAATTGTTTGACATATTATATTGTTGTAATGAGTTTTAATATCTACCTTTGCGGAAAAATATAAATGTGCTTTATAATATGGCGTAAAATTAGTAAATACAAAATAAACCTCGTCCCGACATGTCGGGATGAAAGTGAAAATAATTAACTATATCGTTTTATATTTAACATTAAAAAAGAATGAAAAAAGAAGTAGTCAGTTGTGCGGCTTTAGGAACTTGCATTGTAGAGTTGCAGGACCGTGTGGGTTTGAGAAATGTGGATGTATATGAGGAACTAGAAATCGGGCACTCCGTCTATAATGATTTAAAAAAGGGGTAGATCGCAAATCGAGTAATTACATGGAAGTGATCATATTCTTGCTTGATCACCTCAGTAAGGAGGAAGCCGAAGCGGCGTGGGATAGAGAGAAGTTGCTGTATCTGAAGTACAGGGAGAAAAAAGAGAGGGAGAGAGGAGAACGATGAAACGATAATGAAGGAAGTAAAGGCAGGCGGGAAAAAGTTTCCTGCCTGCCTGCTTTTTGAACGGATATTTTTTGTAGCTTTGTGAAAAATATGATTGATATGGAAGCTTTGCAAAGATTATATCCTATAGGGATACAGACTTTTTCTGAAATTCGTGAGAAGAATTACCTTTATATCGATAAGACGGAATACGTTTATCGCATGACTCATTTTGCGAAATATGTGTTTCTGAGTCGTCCTCGCCGTTTTGGTAAGTCCTTGCTTACTTCTACTTTGCATAGTTATTTCTCTGGTCGTAAGGATCTGTTTCAAGGGTTGGCTATGGAAAGGTTGGAGAAAGAGTGGATAGAGTATCCGGTGCTCCATTTCGATATGAGTATGGCGAAGCATGTGGATAAGGAGCGTTTGGAACGTTTGCTTGACTTTATGCTTTCAGACTATGAGCGGACCTTCGGCCTCGATCCAACTGCCGGTGATGCTAATCTACGATTAACCCGTCTTATCAAGTGTGCTTATGAAAAGACGGGGAAAAAGGTTGTAGTTCTTATAGATGAATATGATGCTCCTTTGCTTGATGTGGTGCATGAAAAGGAAAATCTAGGCGTATTACGTAATATCATGCGTAACTTCTATAGTCCTTTGAAGGCTTGTGATCCTTATCTGAAGTATGTGTTTCTGACGGGTATCACCAAGTTCTCTCAGTTGAGTATCTTTAGCGAATTGAATAATATCAAGAATATCAGCATGGATGAGCCATACGCTGCGATCTGCGGAATAACGGAGGATGAAATGCTAACGCAGATGAAAGAGGATATGGAGAGATTGGCCGCGAAATTGAATATTCCTTCTGAAGAGGTCTTGCTGAAGTTGAAGGAGAATTATGACGGTTATCATTTTACTTATCCGTCTCCCGACATCTATAATCCGTTCAGTCTGTTGAATGCTTTTGCGGACGGTAAGTTTGGTTCTTACTGGTTCGGTAGCGGTACTCCTACATACTTGATAAAGATGTTGGAGAAGTTCGGTGTTGAACCTTCTGAGATAGGTAATAACCATGCGGAGGTATCCGCTTTTGATGCTCCTACTGAAACAATGACTGATATTATTCCATTATTATATCAGAGTGGTTATATCACTATCAAGGATTATGATGAGAGTATTGACCTGTATACGTTGGATATTCCTAACAAAGAAGTACGGTTGGGTTTAATGAAAAGCCTTTTACCTAATTACGTGGCCAGCAAAACTCGGGAAACGACTACCATGGTAGCTTATCTTTCTCGTGATATCCGTAATGATGATATGGATTCTGCGTTGCGTCGGCTGCAGACTTTCTTGTCCACCATTCCTTATTGTGACAATACGAGGTATGAAGGTCACTATCAGCAGATGTTCTACATCATTTTCAGCTTATTGGGTTCTTTTGTGGATGTTGAAGTCCGTACTCCCCGCGGTCGAGTGGATGTGGTGCTTCGTACGAAAACCACGCTCTATGTGATGGAGTTGAAGCTTGATAAGACTGCCGTTGAAGCTATGGAACAGATCAATCTGAAGAATTATCCTGAACGCTTCGCTTTGTGTGGGCTTCCGGTCGTGAAAGTGGCGATAAACTTTGATAGTGAACGTTGTACGATAGGAGACTGGATAATTGAAAAATAATAGTGGCTCTAAAGAAAATATAGATATTGATATGGAAACTTTGCAAAGATTATACCCCATAGGGATACAGACTTTTTCTGAAATTCGTGAGAAGAATTACCTTTATATCGATAAGACGGAATACGTTTATCGCATGACTCATTTTGCGAAATATGTGTTTCTGAGTCGTCCTCGCCGTTTTGGTAAGTCCTTGCTTACTTCTACTTTGCATAGTTATTTCTCTGGTCGTAAGGATCTGTTTCAAGGGTTGGCTATGGAAAGGTTGGAGAAAGAGTGGATAGAGTATCCGGTGCTCCATTTCGATATGAGTATGGCGAAGCATGTGGATAAGGAGCGTTTGGAACGTTTGCTTGACTTTATGCTTTCAGACTATGAGCGGACCTTCGGCCTCGATCCAACTGCCGGTGATGCTAATCTACGATTAACCCGTCTTATCAAGTGTGCTTATGAAAAGACGGGGAAAAAGGTTGTAGTTCTTATAGATGAATATGATGCTCCTTTGCTTGATGTGGTGCATGAAAAGGAAAATCTAGGCGTATTACGTAATATCATGCGTAACTTCTATAGTCCTTTGAAGGCTTGTGATCCTTATCTGAAGTATGTGTTTCTGACGGGTATCACCAAGTTCTCTCAGTTGAGTATCTTTAGCGAATTGAATAATATCAAGAATATCAGCATGGATGAGCCATACGCTGCGATCTGCGGAATAACGGAGGATGAAATGCTAACGCAGATGAAAGAGGATATGGAGAGATTGGCCGCGAAATTGAATATTCCTTCTGAAGAGGTCTTGCTGAAGTTGAAGGAGAATTATGACGGTTATCATTTTACTTATCCGTCTCCCGACATCTATAATCCGTTCAGTCTGTTGAATGCTTTTGCGGACGGTAAGTTTGGTTCTTACTGGTTCGGTAGCGGTACTCCTACATACTTGATAAAGATGTTGGGCAAATTTGGTGTAAATCCTTCAGGGATCGGTCCCAAACAAGCGAAAGCTTCCATTTTTGATGCTCCTACCGAGACCATGACGAATATCACTCCTTTGCTATATCAGAGCGGTTATATCACCATAAAGGATTATAATAAGATTCTGGACCTTTATACGCTTGATATTCCGAATAAGGAAGTTCGTCTGGGTCTTATGGAAAGCCTTCTTCCTAACTATGTGGGCAATGAGACCCCGGAAGCCACCACTATGGTTGCCTATCTTTTTTATGATATTCAGAACGGTGATATGGATTCTGCGTTGCGTCGGTTGCAGACTTTCTTGTCTACCGTTCCTTATTGTGACAATACTAAATATGAGGGGCATTACCAGCAACTCTTTTATGTCATATTCAGTCTGCTGAATTATTATGTGGATATTGAAGTCCGTACTCCCCGTGGTCGAGTGGATGTGGTGCTTCGTACGAAAACCACCCTCTATGTGATGGAGTTGAAACTTGACAAGACGGCGGATGAAGCTATGGAGCAGATCAACCTGAAGAATTATCCTGAACGCTTCGCTTTATGCGGGCTTCCGGTCGTGAAAGTGGCGATCAACTTTGATAGTGAACGCTGTACGATAGGAGAATGGAAATTACAGACTATTGATAAATGGTGAGTTACTATACGACTCATTCATAATTGGTAACTCTGAATAGATAGAGTTAGGGTGAATGACAGGCGGGAATAAAAATCCCGCCTGTTTTTGTTTGGTCGGCTACCGGATTTTATCTACCTTTGTAACTTAATTAAGTGCGTTTTTTATAAGCAAGAAAAAACATGATTCGAAAAATAATAAAAGCTCTTTGGATTTTATTGGCAATCGCAGTAGTGGCTGTCGTCATTATTTTTGTTTCTATTTCGAAAGGTTGGATCGGCTATATGCCTCCAGTGGAGGAACTGGAGAATCCAAGTTATAAATTTGCGACGGAGATCTTTTCTGAGGATGAGAAAGTGCTCGGTACTTGGTCTTATAGTAAGGAAAATCGTGTGTATACAGCCTACAAGGACTTGTCACCCAATATTATTAATGCGTTGATTGCGACAGAAGATGTTCGTTTTGCCGAACACTCGGGGATTGACGCTAAGGCGTTGTTCCGTGCATTTGTGAAACGTGGTTTGTTATTCCAGAAAAATGCGGGTGGGGGAAGTACTTTATCACAGCAGCTTGCCAAGCAGTTGTTTACGGAGAATGTGGCGAGAAATACTCTCCAGCGTCTTTTCCAGAAACCGATTGAGTGGGTGATTGCCGTAAAACTCGAGCGTTATTACACCAAAGAGGAAATTCTGAGTATGTACCTCAATAAGTTTGATTTCCTGAATAATGCTGTCGGTATTAAGACGGCTGCGCATACTTATTTTAACCGTGAACCGAAGGACTTGAAAATAGAGGAAGCGGCTACTTTGGTTGGTATGTGTAAAAATCCGTCACTCTATAATCCTGTTCGTTTCAATGAGCGTTCTCGCGGCCGTCGTAATGTGGTGCTTGAACAGATGCGTAAAGCGGGATATATTACTGAATCCGAATGTGATTCTCTACAAGCGCTTCCTTTGAAATTGTCGTATAATCGTGTTGACCACAAGGAAGGTTTGGCTACTTATTTCCGTGAATACCTGCGTGGTGTGATGACGGCAACCAAGCCAGTGAAGAGTAATTATCGTGGTTGGCAAATGCAGAAATTCTATGAAGATTCCCTTTCTTGGGAAACGAATCCTCTGTATGGCTGGTGCGCGAAGAATAAAAAGAAGGATGGTTCGAATTATAATGTCTACACGGACGGACTGAAGATTTATACGACTCTCAACTCGCGGATGCAACAATATGCGGAGGAGGCGGTAGAAGAACATTTGAGTTATTTGCAACCTTTGTTTTTCAAAGAAAAAGTAGGAAGTAAGAATGCGCCATACGCAAGAGCGCTGCCTGCGAAACGGGTGGAAGAACTGCTGACGAAGGCCATGAAACAGACAGAGCGTTATCGGCTGATGAAAGAGGCGGGGAATTCTGAACAGGAGATTCGGAAAGCATTCGATACACCGCAGGAAATGACAGTCTTTTCGTGGACGGGAAGCAAGGACACGATTATGACTCCGATGGATTCAATCCGCTATTATAAATCATTCCTTCGTACTGGCTTTATGTCGATGGATCCTATGAACGGGCATGTGAAAGCTTATGTCGGAGGACCTAATTATACATATTTCCAATATGACATGGCGATGGTAGGACGCCGTCAGGTAGGGTCTACTATCAAACCGTACTTGTATACGCTGGCTATGGAGAATAATTTTTCTCCTTGCGACCAGGTGCGCCACGTAGAGCAGACGTTGATTACAGAAACTGGGGAACCATGGTCGCCACGTAATTCCAATAAGAAGCGTTATGGTGAGATGGTTACTCTAAAATGGGGACTGGCTAATTCGGATAACTGGATTTCGGCTTATCTGATGGGTAAACTGAATCCGTATGAGTTGGTACGGCTGATCCATAGTTTCGGAGTGCGCAACAAGGCTATCGACCCGGTTGTTTCACTTTGTCTGGGACCTTGTGAGATTTCTGTCGGAGAGATGGTGAGTGCATATACTGCTTTTGCTAATAGGGGGATTCGGGTGGCTCCTTTGTTTGTGACTCGGATTGAGGACAGTGAAGGTAATGTGATTTCTACGTTTGCGCCACAAATGGATGAGGTTATCAGTACTTCAAGTGTATATAAAATGCTGGTCATGTTGCGTGCCGTTATAAATGAAGGAACGGGTGGACGTGTCCGACGTTATGGAATTACTGCGGATATGGGCGGAAAGACGGGGACGACAAATGAGAACTCGGATAGTTGGTTTATGGGCTTTACCCCTTCGTTGGTGTCCGGCTGTTGGGTTGGAGGTGACGAACGTGATATCCACTTCGGATCGATGACATACGGACAGGGAGCTGCCGCCGCTTTACCTATTTGGGCAAAATATATGAAGAAGGTATTTGATGACCCGACTTTGGGATACGATCAGCAGGAAACTTTTAAACTTCCGGAAGGATTCGATCCTTGTGCCGGTTCGGAGACTCCGGATGGCGAGGTGGAGGAAATGGGACTGGATGATCTTTTCAACTAAAAAGATGCACAAATACATTGTTTGCATAGGGAGCAACTACAATAGAACGGAGAATCTGACTTTTGCCAGGCAGAAACTGACGGAACAGTTTTCTCCTATCTACCAGGCACCCGAGTTGGAGACGGAACCTTTGTTCTTCAAAAATCCGGCTTTGTTTTCCAATCAAGTGATTATGTTCTTTTCGGATAAGGATGAGGAACTCGTGAAGAGGATACTGAAAGACATAGAACTGGCTTCCGGTCGTCTGCCGGAGGATAAGAAGGAAGAGAAAGTCTGTCTGGATATTGATATACTTTTGTATGATGATAAAATAATAAAACCGGAAGATTGGGAGAGGGAATATGTGCAGCAGTCATTATCCGCTCTTTATTCTTCATTATCTATTAAATAAATGAAATTTCTGGGAATTATACCTGCCCGTTATGCCTCTACCCGTTTCCCTGCGAAACCGTTGGCTATCTTGGGTGGAAAAACAGTGATACAGCGTGTGTATGAACAAGTAGCCGGAATTTTGGATGATGCGTATGTGGCTACTGATGACGAACGGATTGAGGAGGCGGTGAAAGCTTTCGGCGGTAAGGTGGTGATGACTTCTGTTCATCATAAAAGCGGTACGGACCGTTGTTATGAGGCTTGCGTCAAGATTGGAGGGGACTTTGATGTGGTAGTCAATATACAGGGAGACGAGCCTTTTATACAGCCTTCACAGTTGAATGCCGTGAAGACTTGTTTTGAAGATCCTACTACACAGATTGCTACATTGGTAAAGCCTTTTACTGCTGATGAGCCGTTTGCCGTACTTGAGAATGTGAACTCTCCCAAAGTGGTAGTCAATGCAAATTGGAATGCCCTGTACTTCAGTCGTTCTATCATCCCTTATCAGCGTAATGCCGAGAAGAAGGATTGGCTGAAAGGACATACCTACTATAAACATATCGGTTTGTATGCTTACCGTACGGAAGTGCTGAGGGGGATAACCGCACTACCGCAATCATCACTTGAGATAGCGGAATCGTTGGAGCAACTGCGCTGGCTGGAAAACGGGTATAAAATAAAAGTGGGGATCAGTGAAGTGGAAACGATTGGAATTGATACTCCACAGGACTTGGCGCGTGCAGAAGAATTTTTGAAAAATAGATTATAACGTTTATGGATCGCACGATACAGCCTGAGATACAACCTCTGAAAAATTTCCATATACAGACTCCTGTCAGGACAACGTTGCCGAATGGTATTCCGTTGACTGTTATTAATGCCGGCGAACAAGAAGTGGTGCGTATGGATGTGCTTTTCTCCGGAGGTCGCTGGCAGCAGTCGCAGAAGTTGCAAGCTTTATTTACGAACCGTATGTTGCGCGAAGGTACGACGAAATATACGGCTGCCACCATTGCGGAGAAATTGGATTATTATGGTTCGTGGCTAGAACTCTCCAGTTCTTCGGAGTATGCTTATATCACTGTTTATTCATTGAATAAGTATTTAGCGAAAACGTTGGAAGTGGTAGAGTCGATGATTAAGGAACCACTGTTTCCACAAAAGGAGCTTCAAACTATTCTGGATACCAATATACAGCAATATTTGGTTAATACCTCTAAGGTTGATTTTCTTGCACATCGTAGTTTGCTGAAGTCTCTTTACGGTGAACAACATCCGTGTGGGAAAATAGTGATGGAGGAGGATTATCATACCATAACTCCAGAAGTGCTTCGTGAGTTTTATGAGCGGTATTACCATTCCGGCAATTGCTCCATTTTCTTATCCGGCAAGGTGACGGATGATATCATCAGCCGTGTAACGGATATTTTCGGGATTCCGTTCGGGCAATATCAATTACAGATGCCGAAGTTGAGTTTCCCATTTGCGGCTATACCTGAAAAGAGGATTTTTACGGAACGTGAAGACGCTATGCAGAGCGCAGTGAAAATGGGATGTACCACCATTACTCGTAAACATCCCGACTATCCGAAGCTGCGTGTGCTGATGACATTGTTCGGAGGTTATTTCGGTAGCCGTCTGATGTCCAACATTCGCGAAGATAAAGGGTATACTTATGGCATATCGGCAGGAGTAGTATTTTATCCGGATAGCGGCTTGCTGATTGTTTCGACGGAGACGGATAATGAATATGTGGAGCCGTTAATACAGGAAGTATATCACGAAATAGACCGGTTGCACCAGGAGCCGGTATCTGCGGAAGAATTGAGGATGGTACGCAACTATATGTTGGGAGAAATGTGCCGCAGTTATGAATCGCCTTTCTCTCTCTCGGATGCGTGGATATTTATAGCTACTTCCGGTTTGAAGGATGATTACTTCGCACGTTCTTTGCAAGCCGTAAACGAGATTACTCCTGCGGAAATACAGGATTTAGCACAGCGTTATTTATGCAAAGAGACATTAAAAGAGGTCATTGCAGGTAAAAAGTTGTCATAATTTGCTTTCCGGTAAGGGGCTTTTTGGGAGAGAAATCGTATCTTTGTCCAAATCGTAATTCTAAAAATGAGTAACAACTAAAATAAATGAAGAAATATCTATATACTACACTTTTATTGGCTCTCCTGGCACAAGAGGGGGTAATGGCACAAGAAAATGAAGGGAAAAAGGGCGGATTCTTCGGAAAGATAAAAGATACATTCTCTACAGAAATAAAGATTGGTAACTATACTTTTAAGGATGGCAGTGTCTATACAGGAGAAATGAAAGGACGCAAACCAAACGGGAAAGGAAAGACGGTCTTTAAAAATGGGGATGTCTACGAGGGTGAATATGTGAAGGGGAAACGTGAAGGGTATGGCATCTATATGTTTCCTGACGGAGAAAAGTACGAAGGACAATGGTATCAGGACCAACAGCACGGAAAAGGTATTTATTATTTTATGAATAACAACCGTTATGACGGTATGTGGTATCAGGACTACCAGCATGGCAAGGGGACGATGTATTATCACAACGGTGACTTGTATGTAGGTGGTTGGGTGAATGATAAGCGTGAGGGTGAAGGTACGTATACTTGGGCGAATGGCGCTAAATATACCGGTCATTGGAAGAATGACAAGAAAAACGGTAAGGGTACTATGAACTGGGATGACGGATGTAAATATGAAGGAGACTGGAAAGATGATGTCCGTCATGGAAAAGGGGTATTTGAATATACTAACGGAGATAAATATGAGGGTGACTGGGCAGATGATATCCAGCATGGAAAGGGTACTTATTTTTTCCATACGGGAGATCGTTACGAAGGTTCTTATCTCTTGGGTGAACGTACGGGTGAGGGAATTTACTATCATGCTAACGGTGATAAGTATGTAGGTAACTTCAAGGATGGTATGCAAGATGGGAAAGGAACTTTTACCTGGTCGAATGGTGCTGTGTACGAAGGTGACTGGAAAAATAACAGACGCGAGGGTAAGGGTATCTACAAATGGAGCAATGGTGATGTGTATGAGGGGGATTGGAAAGATAACCGTCCGAATGGTGAAGGTACTTTAAAGACTGTTGCGGGTATGCAATATAAAGGTGGCTTCGTTGATGGATTGGAAGAAGGACAAGGGGTTCAGATTGATAAAGACGGCAACCGTTTCGATGGTTTCTTCAAACAAGGAAAGAAGAATGGTCCTTTTGTGGAAACGGATAAAGACGGGAAGATAATCAGAAAGGGAACATACAAATTCGGAAGACTTCAATAAAGTTGAAAATTGAGAGTTGGAAGTTGGCTGCGCAATGGAGGCAGCGTTATCAAATAAAAATAATCGCAGGTTTAGTTTTTACCTTACCTGCGATTATTTTTTTATTTAGTTGAAAATGAAGTTTCGACTAGATGATGTACTGTGAGCTGATTGACTCGTTATTCATAACTCGTTTGATTGTCTCAGCAAACATATCGGCGATACTTAACTGTTTTACTTTCGCACACTTCTTGGCGTAAGGAATACTGTCGGTAAATACCATTTCTGTCAGACCGGATTCCTGTACACGGAATGAAGCAGGATCGGACATTACGCAGTGACTGGCGATAGCACGTACAGACTTTGCACCGGCTTCCAGCATAATGTTGGCAGCTTTGGTGATTGTTCCGGCTGTGTCTACGATATCGTCGATCAATACTACATTTTTATCTTTCACATCACCGATGATCTGCATGGAAGCAACTTCATTGGCTTTCTCACGCGACTTGTTGCAAAGTACCAACGGTACACCGAGATATTTGGAGAAAGTGCTGGCACGTTTTGAACCTCCTACGTCCGGTGTAGCAATCACCAGATCCTCCAATTTCAATGACTGGATGTAGGGGAGGAATACGGCTGACGCATACAAGTGGTCTACCGGAATATCGAAGAATCCCTGAATCTGGTCTGCGTGCAGGTCCATAGTAATCAGTCGGTCGATACCTGCAACGGAAAGCAGGTCGGCTACTAGTTTAGCTCCGATAGATACACGAGGTTTGTCTTTTCTATCCTGACGAGCCCATCCGAAATAGGGAATTACAGCTACAATGCTCTTTGCTGATGCACGTTTTGCCGCGTCAACCATCAGGAGAAGTTCCATTAAGTTGTCTGAGTTTGGGAATGTGGATTGAACCAAGAATACATGGGCGCCACGAATTGATTCCTCATATGAAACAGCAAATTCGCCATCGGCAAAATGGGTAATGTTCATATTTCCCAGAGGACAATCCAGGCTTGCGCAGATTTTTTCTGCAAGATATCTCGAGTTCGTTCCCGAGAATACCATAAAGGGTGCTTTTTCGCTCATTTTGTAATAGATGTTACCTATTTGTTAATTTGCCTGCAAAGGTAGGAATTTCTCTTATTATTTAGAAGGACTTATTGTATAAAAAATCATTTTCTCTCCAACTTATCGGAAATATTTGTAGATTTGCGTAATTAATGGATAGTTGACGATGGATAATGAAAAGGATTTCTTTAAATAATAATGTCCGAAGAATAGGTAATGAGGCACAGCATAGCTCATTATCGATTATTTATTATCCGTTATTTATTCTGATAATTCTTTCTTTGTTCTTCTCGTGCACTGATATGGTGCCGACTAAAGAGGTGCGTTTGATTGATTCGCTTAATGGAACAGCGTATGCTTATCGTTACCGAAACCTGGATTCTTCTTATAAATATGCCGAACAGGCTTATAGTAAGGTGAACTTTTATAAGTCGGGGAAAGCGGAAGCTTTAAATAATCTGGGATTCTGGGCTTTTATGAATATGGATTTTGACCGTGCCGAAGCGTCTCATAAAGAGGTCTATAAACTGACTAAAAACGAGCTTGAGCTTTTGATTGCCGATATCGGACTGATGAAAATCTGTCAGAGGACGGCAATGAACAAAGAATTTTATGATTACAGGAACAGTGCGTTGAGACGTATGAAACGTATTCGTGAGGAAAGTGATTTGTTTGCCGACAGGCACGAAAAGCTTCGGTTGGATTATGCTTTTACGGAGTTCTTTATTGTTTCCGCCATTTATTACTATTACCTTCAGCAACGACAGGAAGCGATTGTGTCGCTCAGTCATATTCCGGAAGAGGATGCATTGGCGGATACTAATCAATTGCTTTACTATCATTATCTTAAGGGGGCCGCTTCTTTGGTTGAAGCAAAGACACCGGAAGAGAGAAAACTACATGAGTTTGATCATTTATATTATACTTGGCGGACGGCTGTTCAGAGCAATCATCCTTATTTCGAAGGAAATGGTTTGCAAGGTCTTGCCAATTTGATGGCTTCTTCCGATAGTTTCGAGTTTTTCCAGACAAGGAGAGGACATATGCTGGAGCAGTTTGCTCTGCCGGTAGATTCTCTTTTACCTTTACGCATGGCACAACTCGCGCTTGAAAGGTTCCGCCAATATAATGACTTGTATCAGATTGCCGGAGCGTATGTTTCTATCGGAAAATATCTGAATGCGCACGGACGATATTCGGAAGCGCTGGATACACTTACGAAAGCGTTGGATTGTGTGAATCGCCATCATATACTTTATTATCATCATGAAGCGGATACACTGGATAAACTGCATACGTTTGCAGAAGGCGATACTACCTATACGGGAGTGCCCTGGATTGCGCAGGAAAATGTGAAGACCGTTCCTGAATGGATTTCAAGGATTCGGGAACAATTGAGTGTATCGTATGCAGGGCTCGGAATGAAATATGCTTCTGATTATAATCGGAATATTTACCTGGATATTTTGAATTTTACCCGCCAGGACAAGGAACTGGAAAGTCGTTATGTGTCATTGGAAGCCGGTTCGCGCCAGATGACGCTTGTACTTTCTCTGGTGATTGCCGGATTGGTATTGGTGGTGATTTTCTGGTGGTTCTTTAATAAGCGTTCTAAAATAAGAAACCGGTTGGATGTGGAACGTTTGCAGCAGATTTTAGGACTCTGCCGGGATATTACTTCATCCATCCCAATGAATGTCCCTTTGATTCAGCAGGGGATAGATCAGTTGTTTGGAAAGGGACGTATGAAATTGGAAATATCGGAGGAAGGTAAGGCGACGTTGTGCTCTGGATATCGGCTGAGCCGCGACGAGAAGGCTTTGGTCCACGTGTTGGAGCCTTATATTATTTGGGCGGCTGACAATGAGCAGATGGTGGAAGCATTGAGTGACGAGCGGATGCAATTGGAAAAACAGCGGTATATCTATGAGCAGCATATTGCCGGAAATAAACGCCAGAACTTGATAAAAAAAGCCTGTATGGCTATCGTAAATGGTATCAATCCGTATATTGACCGTATCCTGAATGAAGTACATAAGTTGACGGAACGGGGATATATCGATGATGAAAAGATCAAGAAAGAGAAGTACCAGTATATCGACGAATTGGTTACTACGATCAATGAATATAATGATATTCTGGCTCTCTGGATTAAAATGAAGCAAGGAACGCTCAGTTTGAATATTGAGACATTCAGCCTCAATGAGTTATTTGAACTGGTAGGGAAAGGACGGCGTGCCTTTGAGATGAAAAAACAGACATTGGAGATTGAACCGACCGCTGTCACGGTGAAGGCCGACCGGGCATTGACTTTGTTTATGATTAATACGCTGGCGGAGAATGCGCGTAAATATACTCCGGAAGGTGGGAACATTAAGGTATACGCGCGTATGACGGATACTTATGTGGAGATTTCCGTAGAAGATAACGGACGAGGTATTTCAACGGAGGATGTGGAGCGTATCATTGGTGAGAAGGTGTATGATTCGCGCGTAATCGGGATGAAGAATGCGGAGGATCCGGAGGAACTGAAAGAAAACAAGGGGAGTGGCTTCGGATTAATGAACTGTAAGGGAATCATTGAGAAATATAAGAAGACGAATGATTTGTTCCGTGTGTGTGCTTTCAATGTGGAAAGTGAATTGGGTAAGGGGAGTCGTTTCTATTTTCGTTTGCCTTTAGGGATACGTAAGATAGTCGGTGTATTGCTTTGCCTGTTGCTTCCGGTAGGGATGGTGTCGTGTGTGCATGATTCTATTTCCCCCATGTTGCAGGAAGGAGATTCGATAGTTGTGGTTACGGATTCGGTATATGAGGATTTGCTGGATGCTGCGTCGGACTATGCAAATGCGGCATATTTTGCTAATGTGGATGAAGAATATGAACTAGCTTTGCAGTATATCGATTCGGCTATGATGTTATTGAACGAGCATTATGAGAAATATGCACGGGCGGAACATCCGCATCGTTATATGAAATTGGTCGGTGAGGGGATACCTGCCGAGATTAGTTGGTGGAATGAGTTGTTTGACTCGGATTATCATGTGATTCTGGACATAAGAAACGAAGCGGCAGTCGCTTTTCTGGCCTTGAAACAACTGGATGCGTACAGTTATAATAATTCGGCATTTACGGATTTGTATAAGTTGCAAGGAGAAGATCAGACGTTGGAGGCATATTGCAAGCAGTTGGAACGTTCGAATACGAACAAGACGGTGGGGATCATTTTATGTTTTGTCTTGTTGGTGGTTTTGTTGGTCGGGTACTATTTTCTGTATATGCGCAAGCGGCTGCAGAACCGACTGAATCTTGAACAGGTGCTCGAGATAAATCAAAAAGTGTTTGCAGCCTCTTTGGTCAGACCACAGGAGCAAGAGGATGCAGAAGCACTCCAACGAGAGGAGAGTACGCTAAAGGAAATCCCGCAACGCATAGTGGATGAAGCATTCGGGTCTGTAGATGAATTGCTTACGATTGACCGGATGGGTATTGCAGCGTATAATGAAACGACGCATAGGCTGGAATACGCTTCATGTCCCGGTCAGGAGATGCCGGAGATGATACAGCAATGTTTTGATTCCGGTGAGTATCTTGAACGACGGCATTATCTGGCTATTCCATTGAAGGTGGAAGCGGGAGGGGAACACCAGTGTGTCGGTGTGCTTTATCTGGAACGCAGGGAAGGGTCGGAGCAGGAAACAGATCGTCTGTTGTTTGAATTGGTGGCACGCTATGTGGCGATTGTGATATTTAATGCGGTGGTGAAATTGGCTACGAAATATCGGGATATTGAGTCGGCGCATGAAGAGGCACGACGTGCTCTTTGGGAAGACAGTATGTTGCATGTACAAAATATGGTATTGGATAATTGCCTGTCTACGATTAAACATGAAACAATTTATTATCCGAATAAGATCAAACAAATTGTCGGTAGGCTCAATATGCAGAATATTTCAGAGAAGGAAGAACGTGAGGCTGTGGAGACAATGACCGAATTGATTGAATATCATAAAGGAATCTTTACGATTCTAAGTTCGTGCGCTTCCCGTCAGTTGGAAGAGGTTACTTTCCGGCGGGTGGTGATTCCTGTACAGGAACTTTTGGATACTGCCGGAAAATACTTCAGAAAGTCAATGAAGAATCGGACGGAGAGGATAGAATTGGAGATAGGAACGGTGGACGCAAAAGTGATAGGAGATCTGAATCAGTTGCGCTTCCTATTGGAAAACCTGATTGACGAAGCGTTGGCGGTTCACGAAGATGGTCTGTTGCGTTTGCAGGCACGGCAGGATGATGAATATATTCGCTTTCTTTTTACGGATACAAGACGCGAGAAGAGTATGGAGGAACTGAACCTGTTGTTTTATCCGAATCTGGCACGTATGACTGCCGGTGAAAAAGGGGAGTTGCGTGGTACGGAATATTTGGTCTGTAAACAGATTGTACGCGATCATGATGAGTTTGCAGGACGCAGGGGATGTCGTATTAATGCCGAACCTGCTGCAGATGGAGGATTTACGGTTTATTTTACTGTACCGCGTAGATAAAATAAGGAAAACACATAAAAGTTTTTAGATAAGGAAATGGAAGAACAGAAATTTAAAGTAATTATTGTCGAGGATGTAAAATTGGAGTTGAAGGGCACGGAGGAGATATTCCGTCACGAAATACCGAATGCGGAAGTGATCGGTACCGCCATGACAGAGAATGAATTCTGGCCCTTGATGGAAGCCCAACTTCCTGATTTGGTTTTGCTGGATCTGGGTCTGGGGGGCTCTACCACTATCGGAGTAGATATTTGTCGGAATATATTCAAACGTTATAAGGGGGTTCGTGTGCTGATCTTCACCGGTGAGATCTTGAATGAAAAATTATGGGTGGATGTGCTGAATGCCGGTGCCGACGGAATTATTCTCAAGACAGGAGAGCTGCTTACTAAAACGGATGTACAGGCTGTAATGGATGGAAAGAAGCTAGTGTTCAATTATCCGATTCTAGAAAAGATTGTAGACCGTTTTAAGAAGTCTGTCGCTAATGATGCAAAACGTCAGGAGGCGGTTATCAGTTATGATATTGATGAATATGACGAGCGTTTTCTCCGTCATTTGGCATTAGGATATACGAAGGAGATGATTGCAAATCTGAAAGGTATGCCCTTCGGCGTGAAATCATTGGAAAAACGGCAGAATGACCTTATCGGACGTCTTTTCCCGAATGGAGAGCGGGTGGGGGTGAATGCTACCCGGTTGGCTGTGCGTGCATTGGAATTGCGCATTATTGATCTGGATAATCTGGAGCCTGATGATGAATAACTAAGGAAAGCTGACGAAGAATAAATCCTGAAAAGCGATGAAGACAAAATGGCGTATGCCCCATCCTGCTACGATGTTTATGCTGTTGACGATGGCAGTGGTTTTTCTTTCATGGATATGCGATATCTATGGGTTAAAGGTGACATTGCCGCAAACCGGTGAAGACATTCGTGTGCAAAGTTTGTTGAGTCCGGAAGGTATTCGCTGGTGGTTGCGCAATGCAATTAAGAATTTTACAGGATTTGCTCCTTTGGGGATGGTAATCATCGCGATGTTCGGACTTGGGGTTGCCCAACATTCCGGGTTTATTAATGCGTGTATCCGTTTGGGGGTGGGGAACAGGAAAGAGAAAAAGAGAATTATTCTTTGGGTAATTGTTCTAGGGTTATTATCGAATGCCATTGGTGACGGTGGGTATATAATTTTGTTGCCTATTGCTGCTATGTTGTTCCAATGGGTAGGTCTCCATCCGATTGCCGGAATTGTAACGGCTTATGTTTCCGTTGCGTGTGGATATAGTGCCAATATTGTATTAAGTACGATGGACCCGTTATTAGCTCATACCACACAAGAGGCTGCTTTAGCGCAGACTGGATATCAAGGGAACACCGAACCTCTTTGCAATTATTTCTTTATGAGTGCTTCTACGGTGGTTATTACTGCTATTGTTTATTGGGTGACTGAGAAATGGCTTATTCCTAAGTTAGGGAATTATGAAGGGGGGATAAAGGTAGAAGCTTACCGGCCTCTGTCCCGCAAAGAGCGGCGTGCTATTATGATCTCTATTGTTGTGGCAGCTATTTATGTGGCTCTTATTTTGTGGCTTACTTTTTCTTCTTACGGGATTCTACGTGGGGTAAACGGGGGGTTAATGCATTCACCTTTTATTGCAGGTATTTTGTTTCTTCTTTCATTGGGAGCCGGTATTACAGGAATGGCGTACGGCTTCAGCTCCGGTCGTTATCGTACGGATAATGACGTCATAGAAGGGTTAACGCAACCCATGAAACTTCTTGGTGTTTATTTTGTAATTGCTTTTTTTGCAGCACAGATGTTTGCATGTTTCGAGTATTCACATCTGGATAAGTGCCTTGCCATCATGGGAGCGGAACTGCTTTCTTCTTTTGAACCTGCTCCATTGGCTGCTTTGGTATTGTTTATCCTGTTTACAGCAACTGTCAATCTTATTATGGTATCTGCTACCTCTAAATGGGCTTTTATGTCTTTCATATTTATTCCGATGTTTGCGCAAATGGGGATTACTCCGGACATTGTACAATGTGCTTTTCGCATAGGGGATAGCTCGACCAATGCAATCACTCCTTTCTTGTTTTATATGCCTTTGGTATTGACTTATATGCGGCAATATGACAAGCGAATTACGTATGGAGTTTTGCTTAAATATACTTGGAGATATTCACTGGCTATCTTGTTTGCCTGGACATTATTGTTTGTTGTCTGGTATTTGTTGGAGATACCGGTCGGACTGTAAAATGTTTAATATCAGTCATTTAAAAGAAAAATCCGATAACGTTTAACTGTTACCGGATGTTAAAAGTGATTCCGTTGCGATTCGAACGCAAGACCCACGCCTTAGAAGGGCGTTGCTCTATCCAGCTGAGCTACGGAACCATCCTTATTTGCGGATGCAAAGGTAGTGCTTTTTGTGGAATATCAAAAACTTTTGGCTGATTTTTTTATTTGTATTTTTCTTTTTGGTTATGAATCAGCTATTTATAGAATACAAATATTGGGTGTCTTCTATATATGGTAGGATAATTAAATAGAGGAATGCCCTTTTTACGAAGAATAACGAACGTTATATAGGTTTCAAAAAGCTCAAAAAACTTAAATAGGGTTGTGTTTTTCTATTATAAGGTTTACTTTTGAACGATAAACAACTAAAAAACACATAAAGTTATGAAGAAATTTATTTTTTTATTTGCATTTTGTATTACTGTTACTAACATTTTTGCACAGACCGACCCTAACCAAATTAAAAAAGAAGGAAATGACGCATTCAATGCTAAAAATTATCCCGTAGCGTATGCTAAGTTTAGTGAATACTTGAAGCAAACTAATAATCAAGATTCTGCAACAGCTTATTATTGTGGTATGGCTGCCGATGAGATAAAGAAATATGCCGAAGCTGTTACTTATTTTGATATAGCAATTCAAAAGAAGTTCAATATAGGGAATGCATACGCTCGTAAGGCTGCGGCTTTGGATGCGTTGAAGAAAACTGACGAATATGTGGCTACATTAGAAGAAGGTTTGAAGGTAGATCCTAACAATAAGGTAATGGTGAAAAATTATGGTCTTCACTTTTTGAAAGCAGGGCTTGCCGCTCAGAAAGCAGGTAAGGCAGAAGAAGCAGAAGAAAACTTTAAAAAAGTAATTCCTTTGAATCATAAGACATACAAAACGAATGCATTGTATAGTTTGGGTGTTTTGTGTTACAATGATGGAGCTAATATTTTAAAGAAAGCTGCTCCTTTGGCAAACTCTGATGCGGATAAATATGCTGCGGAAAAAGAGAAAGCTGATGCCAGATTCAAAGAAGCGGTAGATTATCTGGAAGAAGCTGCTAAAATATCTCCGGAGAATGCAAACGTTAAGAAAATGCTTCCTCAAGTGAAAGCTGCAATGAAGTAAATTAGACTATCATATAAAGAACTAAGAAGGGTTACCGATAGACATTGTCTGGGTAGCCCTTTTTTATAGTTATCTTTCTCTACCGGTTTTATAACTATAATTAACTGAAATATGCAGGACTGTACTGAACAAAAATCTCATTTGTACTGTTATATTTATGTGTTTTTCATAGTATTAGATATAAGATTAATTAAAGAGATTGTACTCCACTTGTGAAAGCTAAAGTACATCAGAGACAGAAGAGTCTGTTTTTTTGATAAATGTGTTAGAGCATCGGTTTACTAAGCCGATGCTTTTTTTTATCTCCTTTTGTGTCCTTTTGTAGTTTATATGAAATAAAATTTGTACGTTTGTAGGGTAATAATAGAAAAT
>ERZ837910.223-NODE-223-length-88123-cov-4.917359_pt1 | contig 88123 bp, 84 predicted proteins | sample MGYA00519940_ERZ837910 | MGnify/ENA primary metagenome ERZ837910 (study PRJEB31850, sample SAMEA3708825) | human gut metagenome | biome: human gut; feature: human-associated habitat; material: faeces | place: China | collected 2014 ... | reverse complement strand
CTCGTGTTGCATCGGACTTTTTTCGAAAATGATTTTTAATAATGTTGATTTTCAACTACTTTTAACTCAAATATTGCATCTTAACTTAAAAAGAGTTAAGATTGCAAGTAATGACATGGAATATCTCGATAAAGTTCCTGGAGTCAAGAATCAAAGTGTTTTTAAAGAAGCTTATGTTATGGGATATTTTATTTACTAATGTTGATTTTCAACTGCTGGACGAATGGGAGGGGTGCTTCATGCCGTTGCAAATGATCAGAAACGATATTACAAAAATGAGTGTTGACGCAATCGTCAATGCTGCCAACACGTCCCTTTTGGGCGGCGGAGGTGTGGACGGCTGCATTCATCGTGCGGCCGGACCGGAACTGCTTGCAGAATGCCGTACGCTGCATGGCTGCGAAACCGGCAGTGCAAAAATTACAAAGGGATACCGTCTGCCCTGCAAATATGTGATCCATGCAGTCGGTCCGCGCTGGCGGGATGGCAGGCATCGGGAGCAGGAGCTTCTGGAATCCTGTTATCGGACATCTTTGAATCTGGCGAAAGAAAATGGCTGTCAGTCTGTAGCCTTTCCGCTGATTTCCTCCGGTGTTTACGGCTATCCAAAAGACCAGGCTCTGAAGGTTGCAGTCGATACCATCAGCGAATTTTTGCTGGAAAACGAGATGATGGTCTATATCGTTATTTTTGACCGAAAGACATATCAGATTAGCGGAAAGCTGTTTGATGACATCGCAGTGTACATAGATGACAGGTATGTGGAAGAACATACCGACAGGAGGGCAGAACAGAGTCGGTGTTCCGAAGCATGGCAAGAGGAATCCTGCTTTGAAGCTGCATCTGTCCCGCTGCCGCCCGAAGCAATCTGTAAATCCTGCAGCAGTCAGTCTCTGGAAGAGGCGCTGGGGCAGATGGATGAGAGCTTTTCAGAAATGCTGCTTCGAAAGATTGAGGAAAGCGGTATGACGGATGCACAGTGCTACAAGAAAGCAAATATTGACAGAAAGCTCTTCTCAAAAATCCGTTCGGATAGATTCTATAAGCCATCCAAACCTACGGTGCTGGCATTTGCCCTCGCTTTGGAGCTACCGCTTGCCCAGATGCAGGAGATGCTCGGCAAGGCAGGATTCACATTGTCCCATTCAAGTAAATTTGACATCATTGTAGAATATTTTGTCGAACGGGGAAACTATAATGTGTATGAAATTAACGAGGCACTGTTTGCCTTTGACCAGAGTCTGATCGGTACATAAGGAAAAAGAAATGTCGCTTTCCATGCGACCACTCCGCAAAAGAAAATCGCTATACTATGGCTGTAAGGTACGAAATCGAGCAGTCATTTGCGTGAGGAATGAGCCAAAGCTCGAGCTTGCTCGAAACCTTGGCGAATACTGCGACAGCGAGCCCGTAAGGGCGAGATCTTTTAGGAGGATAAGCATATGAGAAAGAATTTAACAGAGATCGTTTTTATCTTAGACCGCAGCGGTTCTATGAACGGACTGGAACGGGATACCATCGGCGGATTCAATTCCATGATTGAGCAGCAGAAAAAAACAGAGGGCGAAGCACTGATTTCAACGGTACTGTTTGACAATGTGAGTGAAGTCCTGCACGACCGTGTAGATGTAAAGAAAATCCGACCGATGACCGACCGGGATTATACAGTTCGCGGATGCACAGCGCTCTTAGATGCCATCGGCGGTGCGATTCATCACATTGGAAATGTTCATAAGTACGCAAGACCGGAGGATGTGCCGGAACACACCATGTTTGTAATCACTACGGACGGAATGGAAAATGCCAGCCGCCGGTACAACAGCGAAAAAGTGAAGCAGATGATCGAGCGGCAGAAAGCGAAATACGGTTGGGAGTTTTTGTTCCTCGGTGCCAATATTGACGCAGTAGAGACCGCAAGCCAGTTCGGAATCGGTGCAGACCGTGCAGTCAACTATCAGTGCGACAGCGAAGGAACTGCGTTGAATTATGAGGTGGTCAGCGAAGCAATCAGCTCTGTCCGGTGCAGTGCCCCGTTGAACGCAGACTGGAAAAAACGTATAGATGAGGATTATAAAAAACGTGGAGGAAAATAGAAATATGCAGGCGTATACCTACGTTTCAAAAGGAAAATTCGAATTAAGAGAGAAGCCAAAACCGACCCTGATGCAGGAGCGGGATGCTATTGTCAAAGTGACACTCGCCAGCATTTGCTCCAGCGATCTGCATATCAAGCATGGCAGCGTTCCGCGGGCAGTACCCGGGATCACGGTTGGCCATGAGATGGTGGGGATTGTGGAAGAGGTTGGAAAGGCAGTTACCAAGGTAAAACCGGGAGACCGGGTGACAGTAAACGTGGAGACCTTCTGCGGTGAATGCTTTTTCTGCAAGAAAGGGTATGTGAATAACTGTACAGATGAAAATGGCGGTTGGGCGCTGGGCTGCCGGATTGATGGCGGCCAGGCGGAATATGTGCGTGTGCCCTTTGCAGATCAGGGACTGAATAAGATTCCGGATGGCGTTACGGATCGACAGGCATTGCTGGTGGGCGATGTTCTGGCTACCGGTTACTGGGCAGCGCGTATTTCAGAGATCTCAGAGCAGGATACGGTGCTGATCATCGGAGCCGGCCCCACCGGTATCTGTACCCTGCTTTCGGTAATGCTGAAAAAACCAAGACGGATTATTGTGTGTGAAAAGGATAAAAATCGTCTGCAGTTTATCCGACAGCATTATCCGGAGATTTTGTTGGTTTCTCCGGAGAAGTGTGAAGCGTTTGTACGGGCAAACAGCGATCATGGGGGAGCTGACGTTGTGCTGGAGGTTGCGGGGGCGGAAGCTACCTTCCGTCTGGCCTGGGAATGCGCGAGACCCAATGGTCTGGTGACGGTGGTTGCTCTTTATGATCAGGCACAGATCCTGCCGCTTCCGGATATGTATGGAAAAAATCTTACCTTTAAAACCGGAGGGGTGGATGGCTGTGACTGTGAAGAAACATTACGGTTGATTGCAGAGGGAAAACTGAACACAGAGCCGCTTATCACCCATACCTATCCATTAGAAAGGATAGAGGAAGCCTATGAACTCTTTGAAGGTAAGCGGGACGGTGTAATTAAGGTAGCAGTAGAATGCTAAAAGAAGATATAGATAATTCCAATCATTAATGTACTATATATGGTATGATAATGATTGGAATTTTGTTATAACAGGGGGGATTTCCAACCATTAGTATATACGATCCATGAAAAATCAGGTAAAATTATGTATAGGTAATTAAGGGATCGGTTTTATGAATCCGCTGGGTCCGGATGTGGCGACAATCCGTACTTCTGGCTGTATCGTCTTTTCGCATGGAGGCAATGGCTGCCGGAGGATTTGCCGGAGAATATGAACGATGGATGGATATGGCAGATCTGCCGACCGAAGAGGAAGAGAAGGAATTAATTGCCACGCTGTTTTCTCTGAGCTGAATGATCTGACGGCCGAAGCGAGGAATAAATTTACGGAAGAGAAAAACGGTTAATGCAGTGCTTTTGAGGGACAAACTTTCGTGCATTCATAGCAGAGAATACACTCTGTTCCGTTTTTCCGCTTGCGGGTTTCCTTATTAACCTCCACGTTCATGGGGCAGACCTGCAGACACTTCCTGCAATGGACACACTTATCCTCATCACAGTGGACGCGCAGAAGAGAGAAATAGCTCATAGGTTTGAGAAAAACCGTAATGGGACACAGGTACTTGCAGAATGCCCGGTTATCTTGAAACAGGAAGGCGAACACAATACCGACAAGGTAATAAAGCGCATTTCCGGCCAGGAAAAGCCAGAACATGATTTGCTCCAGATGTGCCACCTGCATCAGAAACAGCCCAGACACCAACGCCAGAGACAGAAGAAACATCACATAGCGAAGGAAGCCCAGCTTTTCTTTTCGTGGCTTCTGCGGCTGATTGTAGGGCAGAAAGTCCAGCACCATAGCTGTCCAGCAGGCGTAACCGCACCAGCCACGCCCAAAAAGCAACGGTCCGAAAATTTTTGCAACCGCGTAGTGGATAGTTGCTGCTTCGAAAACGCCGAGAAACAGGTAGTACCAGAACCCTTCGATCTGCATATTTTCACGGGAAATCACGCCAAGGTACAGCAACATATAGCTGCCCACCGCCAACTGGACGAAATGCCGGGCATACCGTTTCCCGGCGGTAAACAGTGCCGTTCCAAGCCCAAGGCAGGCTCCGATGTAGCTGAAATTCAGCAGATAGAAAAAATTGTCCTTTGTGAGCCACAGCGTAACTGCCACTGCTTCAAACAGCAGAAACAGCAGCATAGATGGCACGTATTTGTGAAGTCTGTTTGGGATTTTCGTCATCTCTTTGATCCTCTGCTTTCTTATCTTTTCTCAATGCACGGACTGCCAGGCCGGTGCAAGAGCGTGTCTGGTATCTTAGCATAAGTATAGCAGAGAAATAAAAAAATAGTAATCAGATTCTTGTAAAACATCTGCAAAAAAGTGAAACGACTACAGGCGCAGACGATTATGACTGCCTGCGCCTGTAGTCGTTTGGAGTCATTCCAAACTGTTTTTTAAAAGCTGTCTGGAAGTGGCCTGGACTGGAAAAGTTTGATGTATTCCTATGCATAGGGTATAATGTCTTTAGGGAAAAAGATATGATTACGAAAACAAAATATTCCGCAAACATGATAGAGAAAGCAGGTATGTTATGAAAAGAAAAATTATGATTGTGGCAGTGGCAGCTGCTGTGATTTTTGCTGTGATTGCGATTCTTTCCGTTTTGGCGCAGACACCGGCATTAATCTGAGAAATCGAAATGATCTGCTGTGAAATTTCCGGCGGATCATGGAAGGATGGGAAAACTGGCGTTTTGCAAATGATTTTGCCTACTTTCATACAAAAAATACTTTGAATATCAAGAAATCTATGCTACACTGATACTGCATGACAAAATAAAAGAAAGTGGGGATTGTAGTATGAGTGGTCTGTTTCGGGCTCTTCATCGGACAAAAGTGTTTCGAAATCTGACGGAGCAGGAGTTTGCATGGGTTTTATATGATGTGGGAAATTCGGCATTTATTATGCTTGCCTGTTCGCTGATTCCGATCTGGTTTAAGAGTCTGGCAATCGGTACAGGGCCGGGAAAAATCAGTTCGGATCAGGCGACGGCGTATTATTCGATTGCCATTTCCATTGTTACGGTGGTGGTGGCACTGATCGGTCCTGTCTGCGGTGTGCTGGCGGATCGTAAGGATAAGAAAAAGATCTTTTTTACCACAACGGCAGGTCTTGGCATCACAGGATGTGTGCTGAATGGCGTTGCAACGAGCTGGGTGCTGTTTCTGGTCATTTATATTGTGACAAGAGTCTGCTATAATGCATCGCTGACGATTTACGATTCCATGTTGAATGATGTGACAACGGAGGAACGTATGGATGAGGTATCCTCCTATGGCTATGCGTGGGGATACCTGGGATCCTGCATTCCGTTTCTTGTAGCACTGATTGCTTATGTGTTGGGGCCGGATATGGTCGGGGTGCTGCCGGATTTTGTCTCTAAGATGATTGGCTTTTGCGTAACGGCTCTCTGGTGGCTGGTGGTGACGCTGCCGTTGCTGAAGGAGTATCGGCAGAAGAATTACGTGGAAATGAGAACGGTTACCGTCGGTCAGACATTTGGAAAAATATTCAGAACCCTGAAAAAAATCGCAGTTTCGGACCGGAAAGTATTTTTCTTTCTGATTGGATTCTTTCTCTATATTGATGGGGTCGGAACTATCATTGACAACTGCATCAACATCGGAACCGATCTGAACCTGAATACGGTCGGGCAGGTTGTTTTCCTGCTTGCCACGCAGGTTGTCGCTTTTGGAGGATCTCTGTTTTTTGCAAAACTGTCGCGGAAAAAAGATACGGTATCCCTGATTCTGATCTGCATCGCAGGCTATTTTGTCATCTGCCTCTATGCGCTGACACTGCGGACGCTGGTGCACTTTGCGATTCTGGCATTTGGAGTGGGATGCTTTCAGGGATCGATTCAGTCGTTGTCGCGGTCGTATTATTCCAAAATTATTCCGGCGGAGAATTCGGGAGAATATTTTGGCATCTACGATATTTTTGCCAAGGGCGCTTCCTTCCTTGGATCTGTAGTCATTGCAGTTGTAAAGCTGGCGGGAGGAACGATCAACGTAGCGGTTGCATGTCTGGCGGTTTTCTTTGCACTTGGATTTGTTTTTCTGAAAATTGCAGACCATCAGCCGATGGCGGGTGAAAAATAAAAGATACATAGTATAAAAAATCTCAAAACCAGGAGAACAAGAGCAACTGGTTTTGAGATTTTTTGCTTTTGACTCCGGGGTTTCACAAAGAGAGGTTTTGTGTTACGATAATCAGTGAGTCGGGCTGCCGGGAATGTGGCTGCCTGAAAAAAGCACAGACAGGCCAGATCCGGAAGGCCGGAAGAGTCGATCACAGGGATGCGTTTCTGGACACCGAGGAGCTGTACATTGGTACCAGACCCCATTACACTTCTATCTGCAGACCCCGATTGCACAGATTCATGATTACAGCATGGCGCAGTTTGAGCATTGGACGAAAGAAACATTCTCTGCCAATTTTCGCAAAATGCTGACGCTGGAACAATACCGCGATCCAAAACTTGCGCAGCTTCATCATGATTATCTGGCGGGCGGACCATTGGAATATATGGCGGCGATTTTTCGTAAGCTGGCGGATTCTGATCTGTGAGAAGAACCCGGAAGCTTTTGAAAAATTTGAAGCCGCATTCCCCAAAAAGGAAAAGCTGAAACTGCTGGGGCAGCTGTTCTGATTCGAGCGATAAAGTTTGGCAGCAGAACGATGCTGAGGGGTAAGCAGGTGTGTGATAAAAGGAGAACAGGACAATGGGGGAATCCCGTGTCCTGTTTTTTTGCCCCTGAAAAGTGGAAATTTCCTATCCCCTCTGCATACAATACAGGTAGAGTATCTTTTCAAACCCGTTCGGAAAGGATGATCATTATGACGAAAGGCATTGTAAAAATAAAGAAAAACCGTGCATTTGTAGAGCAGCAGAACGGCGAGGTGGAAGTGGCTTCCGGGCAGTATGTGTATCTGAAAGTGGAAAATTGCTGGATTCCGGTGGTGGTGCGGTATTCGGCGCGGAGGAAGAAGTGGTATTTTAAGTATCTCGAGGAAATCCCGGTCTGCGGGCAGAAGGTGCTGCTGAAGGCGTAGCCGGTAAAGGGCGTTTCACGTATGTTTAACATGTGTTTAATCTTTCTGAGGCAGAAATTCATTATGCAGCTCCTGGATTCTGCGCTGTTCGGCAGCTTCCTGTTTTTCACGCTCCGATCGATACGAAGATCCCGCAGGCAGAGCGCAGATCAGCGTCAGACCGAAAACAAGAAGAAAAGAATAAAGATATGGATGACCGGGATGATTTTCATGATTCATAGGAAGCCTGGCTTTCTGAATGTAAAATTCGTAGATAAGGATTTTCTGTGTCTAAAATTCAGTATAGCAAACGGAATTTTTCGCGTCAATGGAAAGGATTGGTTTCTCGATTTCCAAATTCATCATTTACGCCGTCCCCAAAGTCTGCTAAGATAAAGAAAACTTGTTACCAAACGAGAAAACAGGAGTGATTTACATTGAAAAAGATCTTATTTATCGCAACCGGCGGCACAATCGCTTCGAAGAAGACGGAAAATGGTCTGACTCCGCAGATTACGCCGGAGGAGTTATTGTCTTATATTCCGGAGGTGGAAGGCCTCTGTGAGATTACGGCGGTGAATCCGTTTAATCTGGACAGCTCGAATGTGGTTCCGGAGAACTGGAGCACGCTGGTGAAAGTGGCGAAGGAGCATTACGAGGATTACGACGGTTTCGTCATCGCGCACGGAACTGATACGATGGCGTACACCGCGGCGGCGCTTTCCTATATGATTCAGAATTCGGAAAAGCCGATCGTCATCACCGGAGCACAGCGGCCGATCAATTTGGATATCACGGATGCAAAGACAAACCTGTCCGACAGCTTTTATTACGCCTGTGATGATGCATCCCAGGGTGTGCAGATTGTGTTCGACGGAAAAGTCATCGCGGGAACGCGCGCGAAGAAGGTGCGGACGAAGAGCTACAATGCCTTTTCCAGCATCGATTTCCCGTACCTTGCGGTAATACAGGACCGCCGGATTCTGCGGTATCTGCCGATGCTGCCGTATGAAAAGCCGGTTCGTTTTTATGAAAACTTAAGCGATAACGTTTTTCTCTTGAAACTGATCCCGGGAATCAGCCCGGTATTGCTTCCGGCGATTTTTGAGCACTACGATGCGATCATTGTGGAGAGCTTCGGTGTCGGCGGTATTCCGGCGAGCATCAAGGAGCCGTTTTACGAGCTCTGCCAGAAGTACCCGGAAAAACTCATCATCATGTGTACCCAGGTTTCTCACGAGGGAAGCGATATGACCGTCTATGAAGTCGGCCATGAGATGAAAACCCTGTGCAACATTCTCGAGTCATACGATATGACCCCGGAGGCAGTCGCAACTAAAACCATGTGGCTTCTCGGCAACCGTCCGGATGATCATGAGAGCCGGGAAAAAGCATTCTATAAACCGATCAACTACGATACGGTCTGGAAATAAGAAAAAGAAAGACGGCAAAAAGGCTGTCACGGTCCGCAGGAAAGAAATGTTTCTGCTGGCTGTGAACGCCTCTTTTTCTTTTTGAGGAAAAAGAAATTTTCTACAAAATTTTCAGACAGTACGGACGCAAAATTGATTTTTATTGGAAGAATTGTGCAAATTTCATAGAAAAATCAGAAACAGGTTGATATCTTTTGAATATTTTAGTAGAATTGAATTCATGATGCAGTGCGGAAAACGGCGGATTTTGGATGACGAATCCAACCGCTGGTTACAGTTACAACATATGTCGATATCGAGGAGACACCGACCGGCATCCGCTTAAAGAAGTATATGGAGGAATATTTCGATCCACGGATTTATATCGCAGGAGAGCTTGGCATCGGACTGAATTCGTGCTCGAACTGCCTCGGCAACTGCTACATTGAGGATGAATCCGCGTATGGAACCTTCCACGTAGGGCTTGGACGCAATATCGCGCTCGGCGGCGTGCAGAATGCGAAAGGCCACTTCGACCTGGTCTGCCGGGAACCCGATATTTTTACCGATAACCGTCAGATTATGGACCGGGGAAAGATTATTGCACCCGAGCCTGTGTTATACTAAAGGACAGAACCAGGAGACAAAAATTAAGAGACAAAAGGAGAAAAGACGATGAAAGTTTTATTAACAGGATTTGACCCATTTGGAGGAGAGAGCGTGAACCCGGCATTCGAGGCCATCAAACTTCTGCCGGATACCATCGCCGGAGCAGAGATCGTAAAAGTTGAGATTCCGACCGAGTTTACCAGAAGTATTTCCTGTGTGGAAGCAGCCATCAAAGAGCACAATCCGGACGTTGTCATCGATGTCGGACAGGCAGGCGGACGCGCATGCGTAACCGTAGAGAAAGTCGGCATCAACCTTGCAGACGCAAGAATCCCGGACAACGCCGGAGAGCAGCCGTCCGATGAACCGCTGCAGGCAGACGGCCCGACCGCATACTTTGCAACGATTCCGGTCAAAGCAATGGTTCAGAACGTCCGCGAACACGGCCTTCCGTGCCACGTATCCTTCACCGCAGGCACCTACGTATGCAACTGCGTTATGTACAATGTGCTTCACCTGTGCGCAACGAAATATCCGAACATCCGCGCAGGCTTCATCCATGTACCGTTCGCATGCGAGCAGGTAGTCGGAAAAGCAAGCACCATGGCAAGCATGCCGCTGGAAACGATTGCAAAATCTCTGGAATACTGCATCGAGGCGGTTGTAACCAACAAAGAAGAAGTAAAAGAGGCAATGGGAACGACCCACTAAAGAAGCATTTCAGGCCGTCTTACCGGAAAAAGGTGAGGCGGCCTATATTTTTTGCTTTTTTCCCTTTTGCAAACCATATCTTTTGTGTTACAATAGATTTTGTCAGAATTTTTATGCGAAAGGAACGAAAGAAAATGGAAGAGGGTAAAATTTTTAAATTTCATAATGACCTTGATACAGACCAGATCATCGCGTCCCAGTATCTGCTTCTGCCGAATCTGGATGAGATGAAAGGCCATGCGTTTGAATCGTTAGATCCGGACTTTGCAAAGAAAGTAAAACCGGGAGATTTTGTCGTAGGAGGAGAAAACTTTGGCTGTGGTTCCTCAAGAGAGCAGGCGCCGGGTGTTTTAAAAGCATTGGGTGTGCAGGCAGTTATCGCAAAATCCTTCGCCAGAATCTTTTTCCGCAACGCCATCAATATTGGTCTGCCGGCGATTGTCTGTAAAGACCTGCCGGATGCCGTAGAAAACGGTGATACCATGATCCTTCACATGTCCGAGGGAACCGCAGAAGTGAACGGGAAAACGTACACCTGCACGAAACTGCCGGAATATATGCAGAATATACTGAATCAGGGAGGCCTGATCGCTTCTTTGAACCGCGAGGAGGAGTAAGACCATGGGAATGACAATTGCAGAGAAAATTATCGCCGCTGCAGCCGGCGTTCCGGAAGTAAAACCGGGAGATATCCACACTGTAACACTGGATCGTCTGATGAGCAACGATGGAACTACTCATCTGACGGTTGATATGTATCGCAATAAATTAAACCATCCGCACATCGCGGATCCGAAAAAGCTGGTTTTTATCGTTGACCACAATGTACCGTCCGACAGCCCGAAAACAGCGGCATCCCAGAAAAAAATGCGTGATTTTGCAAGAGAGAATAGCATTGATTTCTGGGAGGGAAAAGGTGTATGCCATCAGGTGATGATCGAGAATTACGTCCGCCCGGGCGAGCTGATCTTCGGCGCTGACAGCCATACCTGCTCTTACGGAGCACTCGGCGCATTCGGCACCGGTGTCGGCTGTACCGATTTCCTGTACGGCATGGTAACGGGAACTTCCTGGGTACTCGTACCGGAAAGCGTAAAATTCAATCTTGTAGGAAAACTGCCGGAGGGCGTTTATGCGAGAGATCTGATCCTCACCATCATCGGCGAGGTAGGCGCAAACGGATGCAACTACCAGGTGATGGAGTTTACCGGTGAGGGTGCAAAGACTTTAAGCATCAGCGACCGTATGGCACTTTGCAACATGGCAGTTGAGGCCGGCGCCAAGACCGGTATCTTTGAGGCAGATGAGAAAGCCATCGAGTACCTGAAAGAGCACGGAAGAGAGCCAAAAGAAATCTTCCACAGCGATCCGGACGCAAAATACGTCAGAGAGTACACCTTTGACCTTTCCAAAGTCCGCCCGGTTGTTGCAAAACCGGATTTCGTAGACCGCGTTGTTCCGGCAGAAGAGACCTGCGGAACGCCGATCAATGAAGCATTCCTTGGATCCTGCAACAACGGAAGAATCGAAGATCTCCGCGTCGGCGCAGAGATCATCCGCGGAAAGAAAGTCGCAGAGGGCGTCCGTTTCCTCGTTGTTCCGGCAAGCCAGACGATCTACCGCCAGGCATTAAAAGAAGGCATCATCGACACCTTCATGGAGGCCGGAGCCATCGTCATGAACCCGAACTGCAGCGTCTGCTGGGGAAGCTGCCAGGGTGTCATCGGCGAGAACGAAGTGCTGATCAGCACCGGAACCCGTAACTTCAAGGGCCGTGCCGGTCATCCAAGCTCCAAAGTATACTTGGGCTCTGCCGCAACCGTAACCGCATCTGCAATTGCCGGAAAGATTGCGACGGCAGATCAGATCTGACCATTTTCTTTGAGGGATACATAATATTTTTGGGAGAATAAACATATGGAAGCATTTACAGGAAAAGTATGGGTGCTTGGAGACGATATTGATACCGATATCATTATCCCGACCGAGTATCTTGCTTTAAAGACAATTGACGATATGAAACAGTACGGCTTTTCCCCGCTCCGCCCGGAACTGGCCGGACAGATTGAAAAGGGCGACATCATCGTGGCAGGAAAGAACTTCGGCTGCGGCTCCTCGAGAGAGCAGGCACCGGAGATCATCAAGGCGCTCGGCATTTCCTGCGTTATCGCGAAATCCTTTGCCCGGATCTTTTTCCGCAACTCCATCAATAACGGCCTTCTTCTGATCGAGCAGCCGGATCTGCACGACGATATCAAAGAGGGCGACACCATCACCGTCAAGATGAATGAGCATGTTGATTACAACGGAAAAACATACCCGATCGCAGCTCTGCCGGAGAACCTGATGGATATCATTCAGGCAGGCGGCCTGGTAAAGGCAATGCGCAAGCGCAACGGATTGGATTAAGAGCGGGAGGAAGAAACGATGGGCAATACAGTAATTGAAAAAATCATCCGCCACAACACCGGAAAAGACGTAAAACCGGGCGACATTGTGACGGTCAACGTGGACAGAGTCATGATTCATGATATCTTCATCCCGTTTGTCGGCGATAAATTCGAGGAGATGGGTTTTACCAAACTGTGGGACCCGGATAAAGTCGTTCTGATCTACGACCACCTCGTTCCGGCAAGCCAGGTGGACGATACGAGACATTTCCACAAAGGCGATGAATTTGCAAAGAAATATGGCATGAAAAACGTACACAGAAGCGACGGAATCTGCCATCAGTTAATGACAGAGGCAGGTTACGTAAAACCGGGCGACGTTGTTTTCGGAACCGACAGCCACACGACGACATACGGCTGTGTCGGTGCATTCTCTTCCGGAATCGGCTACACAGAGATGGCGAGCATCCTTGGAACGGGTACGATGTGGATCAAAGTGCCGGAGACGATCAAAGTTGTCATCGAAGGCGAACTGCCGAAAAATGTGATGTCAAAAGACATTATCCTGCGTCTGATCGGTGACCTCGGTGCAGACGGCGCAACGTACCGCGCACTGGAGTTCTCAGGAAGCACCGTAGAAAATATGACCGTGGCAAGCCGTATGACGATTGCCAACATGGCGATCGAGGCAGGTGCCAAATGTGCACTTTTTACCCCGGATGAGAAGACCGCAGAATACTGCGAGATCGAACTCAATGACTATCAGAAGAGCTTAAAAGGCGATGAGGATGCAAAATATCTGTGCACCATCACCTACCGCGCCGAGGATTTTGTGCCGGTTATGGCATGCCCGTCCCAGGTAGACAAGATCCGTGATACCAGCGTTCTCGAGGGAACCCCGATCGATCAGGTCTTCATCGGTTCCTGTACGAACGGCCGTCTCGAGGATCTGCAGGCGGCAGCCGAGGTTTTAAAAGGCAAAAAAGTAGCCGACTACGTAAAACTGATCGTAACACCGGCAAGCCGCAAGATTTATCTGCAGGCAAGCAAAATGGGCATTCTCGATACACTGGCAGAGGCAGGCGCCATGATTACACATCCGGGATGCGGCCTGTGCTGCGGAAGAGCGGGCGGAATCCTCTCTGACGGCGAGCGTGTTGTAGCAACGAACAACCGAAACTTTCTTGGAAGAATGGGTACTTCTAAAGTTGAAATTTATCTGGCATCTCCAAAGACAGCGGCAGCATGTGCAGTAGCTGGAAAAATTGTGACGCCGGAAGTGTAAACGAACTTAACAGCAGAAAGGGAAAACAGACGACATGAATGGTTCAATGTTTATCGGAACCTGGTGGGCACTCGTCCCGCCGCTGCTTGCAATTCTGCTTGCATTTGTAACAAAAGAAGTTTACAGTTCCCTGTTCATCGGATCGGCAGTCGGTGTCCTTTTGTACACCGGCTTCCATCCGTGGGATGCGTTCACAAGCTTCTTTGAAATTTTACGGAACAGCATGAACATCAACATTCTGATCTTCGATATCCTGCTTGGCATGGTTGTCGTGCTGATGGCGAAATCCGGCGGCTCGGCGGCGTATGGAAAATGGGCGGGGACGAAGATCAAAACGAAGCGGAGTGCGCTTCTGGCAACGATGGGGCTTGGTGTTCTGATTTTTGTGGATGACTATTTCAACTGTCTGACAGTCGGCTCTGTCATGCGCCCGGTCACGGACAGCCACAAGGTTTCCCGCGCGAAACTCGCATACATCATCGACTCCACCGCAGCGCCAATCTGCATTATCGCGCCGATCTCAAGCTGGGCGGCAGCCGTCAACTCGTATGTGCCGGCGGATGCGGGAATCAGCGGATTCCAGCTGTTTCTGCGGACAATTCCGTATAACCTGTATGCGATCCTTACAATTGCGATGGTCTTTTACATCTGCTACACCGGCTTTGATTTTGGTCAGATGAAGCTCCACGAGGATAATGCCGCCAAAGGTGATCTTTTCACGACCGGAGGCGAGGAGTTTGAGCAGGTTTCCGAGCAGGAGGTCAATCCGAACGGAAAAGTCATCGACCTCGTGCTCCCAGTTGCCGTGCTGATTGTATCAGCGATTGGAGCGATGGTTTACACTGGCTTCCTCGGCGGCGCGGACAATGTGATTTCCGCGTTCGCAGGATGTGATGCAGAAACGAGTCTGATTTTTGCCTCCGTCGTGACGATCCTGTTTATGATGGCGCTGTATCTGCCGCGGAAGGTCATCACCTTCAAGAGCTTTATGGACAGCCTGTCCGAGGGCTTCAAGCTGATGGTTCCGGCGGTTACGATTCTCGTCTTTGCGTGGACCTTAAAAGGCGTCGGTGATGCGATGGGCCTGGCCCAGTTTGTCGGAAACGTCGTGGGAGACCATGCATCCGCAAGTATTTTTATCCCGGTGGTGCTGTTCGCAGTGGCGGTGTTCCTTTCCTTTTCGACGGGAACCTCCTGGGGAACGTTCGCGATTCTTGTGCCGATTGCAACGGGCATGTTCGCAGCCGGAACAAATCTGGAGATGATGATTATCTCGGTATCCGCCGTCCTGGCAGGGGCGGTCTGCGGTGACCATATTTCGCCGATCTCGGATACGACGGTTATGTCAAGTGCGGGTGCGCAGAGTAACCATCTGAACCACGTATCGACGCAGATGCAGTATGCGGCCGTTACGGCGTGTGTCTGCCTGGTGGGATATCTGATTGCAGCCGTGACCAGAACGTGGTGGATCACACTTGGCGTCAGCCTTTTTCTTCTTTTGGCTGTTTTAACCGGAATGCGCAGATTTTGCGCAAAAAAAGCGGAAAACGGCAAAAAATAAAAAAGAAAACAGAAAAACGCGTGAAATGCTTGACGGGAGAGAAAAAGAACCGTATACTAAAAAATAGAACAAACATTCACAGGACAACGGTGTCCTGCAAAGAAGAAGCGGAACGCTTTTGGAGCAGGAATGTGAATTGGAACAGAAGGAATTGGATTTTTCAAAGTCCAGTTCCTTCTGTTTATCTCTGTTAAAATTGCATCGGAGCTGTGAAATGCAGGAGAAGAAAGGAGGCATTCCGGGGCGAAAACGCTTTGGAAAAGGGAAGGACTGTTATGATCAGAAAGATCATAGCAGACAATGGCAAAAACAAAAAGAGGGAGAAAATATATGATATTTGGAAAGTACATTAACAAATACTACCTGAAGAATGCGCCCATTCTGATTCTCGGTCTTGCAGCGCTGATTCTCGTAGATTATTTCCAGCTTTTCATACCGGAGCTGTACCGCATGGTCATCAACGGCATGAACGGCGACCCTGTTCTGGTCAACGGCCAGGCGGCGGTGTTTGATATGGAATTTCTGCTGGATCAGGTCTGCCGGCCCATGATTATTACCATTATCGTCATGGTAGTCGGCCGTTTCCTGTGGCGAGTCTGCTTTTTCGGCTCCGCGATCCGCGTGGTGACCGATCTTCGTACCTGCATGTTCGCGCACAGCAAGGAGCTGTCCCAGGAGTATTATCAGGTCAACAAAGTCGGAAACCTGATGAGTCTTTACACGAACGATCTCGATACCGTGCAGGAGTGCTTCGGCGACGGTATTCTGATGTTCTGCGATGCGCTGTTTTTAGGCCTGCTTGCCGTGATCAAAATGTGGCGCATGAACCACTTCCTGACCGGCCTTTCCATGATCCCGATGGCATTTCTGATGGCCGCCGGCACAACGCTCGGCAAATACCTGATGAAAAAGTGGGAAGAGCGCCAGGCGGCCTTTTCCGAGCTGTCCGATTTCGCGCAGGAAAACTATTCCGGTCTTGCTGTCATCAAAGCATTCGTCAAAGAGACGAAAGAGCTGATGATGTTCCGCAGACTGAACCGCGAGAACGAGGACATCAACGTAGAATATACCAAAATTTCCACACTGCTGAACATTATGGTAACGCTGTTCGTCGAGTCCGTCATCTGCGTAATCTTAGGCTACGGCGGCTATCTCGTTTACTGCGGAAGCTTCGACGCCGGCCAGCTTGTCGAGTATATCGGCTATTTCTCGGCCGTTGTATGGCCGATCATGGCGGTCTCCATGCTGATCGAGAAAACATCCCGTGGAAAAGCGTCCTTAAACCGTATTACGGAACTGCTTGACGCAAAAGTCGATGTGAAGGACCGCGGCGGTGTGCAGGATCTGCCGTCCATCCATGGAAAAATCGAGTTCCGCAATCTGACCTTCCGCTATCCGGACGGGGAGTACGATGTGCTGAAAAACGTATCGTTTACCATTGAGCCGGGCGAGAGTGTCGGCATCGTCGGAAAGACCGGTTCCGGAAAAACGACCATCGTCGATCTGCTGCTCCGCACCTACAACGTGCCGGACGGAACGCTGTTCATTGATGACCACGATGTCAACACCGTTTCCATCCACACCGTGCGTGAGGGCTGTGCCTACGTGCCGCAGGACAACTTCCTGTTCTCCGACACGATTTCCGGCAATATTTCCTTCGCCTTTGATGACGAAAACCAGGAGGCCATTGAGGATGCGGCGATGATGTCCGATGTCCATGACAATATCGCAGAGTTCAAAGAGGGCTACCGCACCGTTCTTGGCGAGCGCGGTGTGACGGTTTCCGGCGGACAGAAGCAGCGAATCTCGATTGCGCGTGCGCTGATGAAACACGCACCGATTCTGATTCTCGACGATTCCGTCTCTGCGGTCGATACCAAAACAGAGCGCACGATTCTCGACAATCTCAAAAAACGTGAGGGACTGACGACAATTCTGATCGCACACCGGATTTCAACGGTGGAGCAGATGGACAAGATCGTGTTCGTCGAGGACGGAGAAGTCCATGCAGTCGGAAAACACGAGGATCTGTACCGGACCTGCACGGCGTACTGCAAGATGGTCGATCTGCAGAAACTTGAAGAGGAAGCGGGGGAGGAGTAGAAATGCACAATTATTATCCGATTCTCTGGGTCGGCGCGATCATCGGCGTGATTTCCACCCTGCTGATTGTGGCCGCGTTTGTAGTGAAAGATGGAGAAAAAGAAACCGGCTTTGAGCGGAACATGAAAGACAGTGAAATCATGCAGCGTCTGATGGATTACGCAAAGCCGTTTTACCGCCAGTTTATCGTTGTTGGTTTTCTGATGCTGTTTTCGATCGCGTACGATATCATTTCGCCGCTGATCGTCGGCAAAATTGAGGAGCTCGTCGTTGGAAAATTCGCGCTGAATACCCTGTTTCTGTGGGTAGCGGGCTATGCGGCAATCCTTCTTGTCTCGATGGCGTGCACGTATTTCCAGGCCGTGATTCTGCAGAAGACGGGTCAGAAAATCATTTCCAATATGAGGGAGGATCTGTTCGTCCACATCGAGCGCCTTTCCCACGAGCAGTTAAATGAGATTCCGGTCGGAAAGCTTGTCACGAGAACGACAAACGATACGAACGCGATTTCGCTGATGTTCACCAATCTTCTGGTCAATCTTCTGAAGAACTTCTTCGTGATCATCGGTATTCTGATTGCGATGCTGTTTCTGAACTATGAGCTGACGCTGATGGTGCTCTGCTTCGTGCCGTTTATCATGCTGTTCTCGATTATTTTCCGCAAATTCTCGCGAAGAGCACACCGGAAAGTAAAAGACTGTACTACGGACATCAACACGTATCTGTCGGAGAACCTTTCCGGTATGAAAATCACACAGATCTTCAACCGCGAGGATGCCAAGATGCGCGAGTTTACCGACAAGAGCAACGCACTCGGCCGCGCACAGCAGGAGCAGATTTTCGTGTTTGGTATTTTCCGTCCGCTCGTCTACATGCTGTATATCAGCTCCGTGCTCTGCCTTTTGTATTTAGGCGGCAAGGGCTATCTGGAGGGAACGTCGTTCCTCGGCCAGACGCTTACCAGCGGTATGATCGTCAGCTTTTACATGTATATTTCAAAATTCTTCAACCCGATCCAGAACCTGGCGGAGCAGTTCAACTGGCTGCAGTCCGCATTTGCATCCGCCGAGAAAGTATTCTCGATTCTGGATCTTGAGCCAAAAATGCAGGATGCGCCGGATGCGATCGAGCTTACCGGCATCAGGGGCGAAATTGAGTTCCGCGACGTATGGTTTTCCTATATCCCGGGCGAGTGGGTGTTAAAAGGCGTTTCGTTCCACGTCAACCCGAAAGAGACAATCGCATTTGTGGGTTCCACCGGTTCCGGAAAATCGACGATTCTTTCCCTGATCTGCCGGAACTACGAGTTCCAGAAGGGTGAGATTCTGATCGACGGCATCGACATCCGAAAGATCAAGATCGATTCCCTGCGGAAAAAATTCGGCCAGATGCTGCAGGATGTCTTCCTGTTCTCGGGAACGATCCGTAGCAACATTATTCTCCGCGAGGAGGGGATTTCCGATGAGGAGATCATGGACGTCTGCCATTATGTGAATGCTGACCAGTTTATCAACAAGCTGGATCACGGCCTCGACGAGCCGGTGCGGGAGAGAGGAAACAACTTCTCCGCCGGACAGCGCCAGCTTCTCTCGTTTGCGCGTACCATCATCCATAAGCCTTCGGTCATGATCCTTGACGAGGCGACGGCGAACATCGACACCGAAACCGAGCTTCTGATCCAGGATTCCATGGAAAAGATGAAGAACATCGGAACGATGCTGATCGTAGCGCACCGTCTTTCGACGATCCAGCATGCGGATGAGATTATCGTACTGTCCCACGGAAAAATCGTGGAGCATGGAACGCATCAGGAGCTTTTAGCAGCGCAGGGAAGATATTACCAGCTCTACACGCTGCAGTACCACCGCGAGCAGAGTGAGAAACAGAGAGGAAGAAAGTAAGAAAATTTTAGAACAATAAAGACAATTTACAAAAAGGGAGAAATTTTGTTTGTGCAAAGTGACAAAATTTCTCCTTTTTTTTACGGTGTATCATATTAAAATGATTTTAAATCAATATAGTCATATGAAAAAAATATGAGCATAATACGATATCCGTTTTTCCATCTCAAAAAGCGGGCGGTTATAATAAGGGAAGCAAAACGGCAGGCACCAAAAAGCCGGGCCGTCTGTTGAAAGAAAGGGAAAATTTATGGAAAAGAAAGCAAGCCTTGTAGGACGCCTGCTCTCGGAAAATCAGATGTCGGAAGCATTTATCAACAGTATGTTTCTGGCGCTGTCCGGCGGTTTTCAGGATGCCTACACGTACAATTGCAGAGATGAAGTATTCTCAAATGCCCAGACGGGAAACGTTGTGCTGATGAGCCAGAACTTTCTGGAAGGAAACTTTACGGCAGGCCTTCGGTATCTCTTCCCGATCCTCTTTTTTGCGATGGGTGTATTTCTGGCAGAAAATTTCCAGGAGCATTACCGGTATGCAAAGAGGCTGCACTGGCGGCAGGTACTTCTCGCGGCGGAAATTGTGATCCTTGCGATCGTCGGATTTATTCCGTCTTCTTATAATATGCTCGCGGCGATGCTTGTATCGTTTGCGTGCGCGATTCAGGTACAGACCTTCCGCAAGGTCGGCGGTTATTCGTATGCAAGCACCATGTGCATCGGAAACCTGCGAAGCGGAACCGCAGCGCTGTCTATGTATATGCGGGATAAGAAAAAAGAACAGCTCCGTCAGGCCGGATACTATTTCGGCGTGATTCTGGCTTTCGCCATCGGCGCCGGAATCGGAGGCGTGTTCTCCATGCTGTATGGAATCCATGTAATCTGGATTTCCTGCGGACTTCTTCTGGTGAGCTTCCTTCTGATGTCACTGGAAAAGTACCGCTGAGAAATAAGAGAGAGTGAAGAAAGAAGGCTGAAAAAATGGAAGTATTTCTGGAGTGCTGTATGACACTATTCTTTTCAGCGGCCATGCTGCTGCTGATCGTCCGCCTGGCAAAGGGTGAGGAGAAAAACATGATGTTTGCGCGTGTGTTCTCCCTGGCGTCCAACGTCGGTTTCTGGATTGGAATTGTCCGCATCGCTGTGCTGAACCGGAGCGGATTTCTGATGTTCTTCTACATCACAGGCGCAATGCTTTCCTACACGGCGATGGTATTTGCCATGCCGCATAAAAAAGAGCAGATTGCCGGACAGCAGGCATAAATAAAAAAGAGACCCTGTATACGGGAAGGATGGAGCAGCGATGTTCCGTTCGCCGGTAGACAGGGTCTTTTTCTGTTTCAAACAAAAGTTCATAAAATCTTATACGCGTTCCAGAAGCTCCTCGATCAGCTCTTTTGCCGCCGCGTTCTGGTGCTGCCGCGGGTTGATGATAAGACAGATTTCACGTTTGGGGGCCTCCTCGATGAGCGGAATCCGACAGACGGTACGGCTCTTTAAGGCATCGCGTGCCAGCTCCTCCGGATAAAATCCGATGCCGAGGTTATACTCGACCATAGGAAGAATCTGATCCGTCGTCGCCGCCTCCATATCGGGGTGGAAGGCGAGGTTGTGATTCAGAAAGTACTCGGCGTACAGCTCCCGCGTGCCGGTGTCTTTGGCAAGCGAGATAAAAGGATATTCTGACAATTCGCCGAGATGATGCGGCTCTGCGGAAAGGGATGCATATTTCGATCCGCCGATCAGAATTTCCTGGAATGGGAAAATCGGGATCTTGTGCAGCGGTTTGCGGATTTCCACCGGGCTTGTGACGACTGCGAAGTCGACCAGACCGTTTTCGAGCGCCTGGATGGCCTGCGGCGTCGAGTGGTTGGAGATGCGCAGGCGGACGTGCGGATAGCGGGTGTGGAAGTGCTCCAGGCGGGAGAGCAGCATCAGACGAAGTGCCGTCTCGCTCGCACCGATTGTGATAAGGCCGCTCTCAAGAGACCGCTCAAGAGCCAGCTCCTCCTCAACCGTGCGGAGCTGTTCGTAGGCAACGGCCACACGCTCATACACCTTTTCGCCCTCCGCTGTCAGTGTGACACCCTGGTGGGAACGGATAAAAAGTTTGCAGCCAAGCTCACTTTCCAGATTGTTCATGCACCGTGTGATGTTGGGCTGGTTGTTTTTCAGAATTTCCGCGGCTTTTGTAAAGCTGTGATATTGTGCTACGAAGTAAAAAATGCGATAATAATCATATGTAATCATAAAAACCTCCGAAGGATGAAGAAGAAAAAATCATCCATGATTGCTTCAATATAAAATACATGCGCCGGGTTGTCAAGGGATTTCTGAGGATGGTCCGGCCGGATTGTGCGGGGGATGGCAGAAGAGAAGTGGAAATTTTTTGAAAAAACACTTGCAAAATACCCGGACAGGGTATATAGTGTAGAAGAAAATAAGATACCCTATTGGGGTATATAAAAAAGAAAATTCAAAACTACAGAAAGGAAGACATACGATGGAACAGTACAATGTAACCGGCATGAGCTGCGCCGCCTGCCAGACCCGTGTCGAAAAAGCCGTGTCAAAGGTACCCGGTGTCACATCCTGCGCAGTCAGCCTTCTGACAAATTCCATGGGCGTGGAGGGAACGGCCTCCCCGGCAGAGATTATTGCCGCCGTGGAAAATGCAGGCTACGGTGCGTCGAAAAAAGGCGAGAAGGGAAGCACATCACAGTCGGCTTCCACAGCAGAATACGAAGAGATGCTGAAAGACAAGGAAACACCGGTCATGAAACGCCGTCTGTTGAGCTCCGTTCTTCTTTTGATTCCGCTCATGTATTTCTCCATGGGCCATATGATGTGGGGATGGCCGCTGCCGAAATTCTTTGAAGGAAATCACATCGCAATGGGACTGGTACAGCTCCTGCTTACCATTGCGGTCATGGTCATCAACCAGAAATTCTTTATCAGCGGTTTCAAGAGTCTCTGGCATAAAGCACCGAACATGGACACACTGGTAGCGCTTGGTTCTACCGCATCGTTTGTATACAGCGTCTACGCCCTGTTTGCCATGACGGGAGCGCAGGTACAGGGGGACATGGATGCAGTCATGAGCTATATGCATGAATTTTACTTCGAGTCCGCAGCCATGATTCTGACCCTGATTACCGTCGGAAAAATGCTGGAGTCGATTTCCAAAGGAAAAACGACCGATGCGTTAAAGAGTCTGATGAAGCTGGCTCCGAAGACCGCCGTTCTCTTAAGAGACGGAAAAGAAGTGGAAGTCGGCATTGATCAGGTGAAAAAGGGCGATCATTTCATCGTCCGCCCGGGCGAAAATATTCCGGTGGACGGCGTTGTCCTGGATGGAACGAGTGCCGTCAACGAATCCGCGCTGACTGGCGAGAGTATTCCGGTGGATAAAGAGGCCGGCGACCGCGTATCGGCGGCGACCTTAAACCAGTCCGGTTTCCTGACCTGTGAGGCGACGAGAGTCGGAGAAGACACAACACTCTCCCAGATCATTCAGATGGTCAGCGATGCGGCAGCGACAAAAGCGCCGATCGCCAAAGTGGCCGATAAAGTTTCCGGTGTTTTTGTGCCGGCCGTTATCTGCATTGCACTTGCTACGATTGTGATCTGGCTGTTTGCAGGAGAGAGCGTCGGCTTTGCTCTTGCAAGAGGTATTTCCGTTCTCGTTATCAGCTGCCCGTGTGCGCTCGGCCTTGCAACACCGGTTGCGATCATGGTCGGAAACGGAATGGGAGCAAAACACGGAACGATGTTCAAAACCGCAGTTTCTCTCGAGGAGACAGGAAAAACACAGATCGTTGCACTCGATAAGACTGGAACCATCACAAGCGGAGAGCCGCAGGTAACCGATCTTGTCCCGGCGGACGGTGTAAGTGAGGAGGAGCTTTTAAAAGGTGCCTTTGCACTGGAGCAGAAAAGTGAGCATCCGCTGGCCCGTGCGATTCTTGCACTTGCAGAGGAAAAAGGCCTGGCCCGCGAAGAAGTCAGTGATTTCTCTGCGCTTCCTGGAAACGGCCTTGTGGCAAAACGGAACGGAAAAGAGCTCTGCGGAGGCAACCGCGCACTGATTACGAAAAAAGCGGTTCTCGCGAAACAGATGGAAGAGCGGGCAGCAAAACTTTCCGAAGAAGGAAAGACACCGCTGTTCTTCAGTGAAGATGGAAAGATGCTCGGTATGATCGCGGTTGCGGATGTCATCAAAGAGGACAGCCCGCGTGCGGTGAAAGAGCTGCAGAATATGGGAATCCGTGTCGTGATGCTGACCGGAGACAATGAGCGCACCGCGCGTGCCATCGGCGCACAGGCGGGTGTGGACGAAGTCATCGCAGGCGTTCTGCCGGATGGAAAAGAAGCGGTCATCAGCCGCCTGAAAGAAAAAGGAAAAGTAGCGATGGTAGGAGACGGCATCAACGATGCACCGGCTCTGACCAGTGCGGATATCGGTATTGCCATCGGAGCAGGAACCGATATCGCGATCGATGCGGCAGACGTTGTCCTGATGAAGAGCCGCCTCTCCGATGTACCGGCAGCGATCCGCTTAAGCCGTGCGACCCTCAGGAACATTCACGAGAATTTGTTCTGGGCCTTCATTTACAATATCATCGGTATTCCGCTGGCTGCGGGCGTATGGATCCCGCTGTTCGGCTGGAAGCTGAACCCGATGTTCGGTGCGGCGGCGATGAGCCTTTCGAGCTTCTGCGTTGTGACAAACGCCCTGCGTCTGAATCTGTTTCGGATGCACGACGCGTCAAAAGATAAAAGAATCAAAAACGAAATTTCAAAGGAGGATCTGAACATGACAACAGAACAGGGAATGGTAAAAACCATGACAATCGAGGGCATGATGTGTGGACACTGTGAGGCAAGAGTGAAGAAAACACTTGAGGCAATCGAGGGTGTTGCATCCGCAGAAGTAAGCCATGAAAAAGGAACAGCCGTTGTAACACTGACAGCTCCGGTATCAGACGATGTGCTGAAAACAGCTGTAGAGGCACAGGATTACACCGTAAAAGGAATCCAGTAAAACAGGAAACATTGAGAAAAGGGAAACGCGCCTGGAATGAAAATTTCCGGGCGCGTTTCCTTTTTTTTACCAGATATAGCAAAAATGTTGCAATTTGTTCGGAATTTTCGTGACAAAAGGACAAAAATCCGTTAGGATAGAGAAAAAGAAGAGCAAAAACAAAAGGGTTTTTAGGATCAGGAGGTTTTTACATTATGACAGAGTACAGACTTGCAAAGCCGGAAGAGTGGGAGGACTGCATCGAACTTGCAAACTACGTGTTCAGCACGGCACACCGTCCGCACGACTTTGAGCAGTTAATTCCAAGGGTTTATCAGGCAGGACCGGAAATGGCACGGATCCACCGCGTCGCTGTTGCGGAAAACGGCAGACTCCGGGCCGAGATTGCGGTGCTTCCGCAGCAAATGGCAGCAGGGGGTAAGCTGCTCCGCGCAGGATATGTGGGAAGCGTTTCCGTGCATCCAAAGGCAAGGGGCGAAGGCCACATGAAGCGTCTTCTTGGCGACTGGATTACGGATCTGGAAGGAACGTGTGATCTTCTGGCACTGGACGGCCAGAGACAGCGGTATGCCTACTTTGGCTTTACGCCGGGAAGTGAAAAATACACGTTTTACCTGGATGTGGCAAATGTGCGCCATACCTGGAAAAACGGGGAACTCTCCGCTTACACCTTTGCGCCGCTGTTTCCGGAAAACGGCGAAGCGGACGAAGAGGCGGCAGCCTTTGCAAAGAAGCTGAATGAGGAAAAACCGCTTTACGTGGTAAGAGAGGATGTGAAAGCCTGCCTGAAAACGTTCGGCGAGCAGGCAATTGCAATCTGGAAAAACGGTGAGCGGATCGGATATCTGGCACTTTGCGGCGGAAACCAGGTTGTGGAAGCAGAAGTGTTGGAGGAACAGGATTTCGTTCCTGCACTTGCCGCTTATTTAAAAGAAAATGCGCTTGACTCTCTTTTCATTTCCATTCCGGTGTATGAGACCGGAAAAGCAGCAGCGTTATCGGAAGTCTGCGAAAGCTTCACAAAAGAGCGCTGCGGTTCCGCGATGTACCGTATTTTCCAATTTGCAGACGTCATCGAGGCAATGCTGACCATGAAAGCAGAGACGATGGGCATCAGCGATGGAACGTGGTCTGCTGTACTGGAGGGACAGCCGGTGACCGTGACGGTAAAAGATGGAACTGTGACCGTGACAGGGGAAGCCCATCCGGGGGCAGATGTACTCAACCGGGAGCAGGCGCAGGAACTGCTTCTTTCACCGCTGGCAAGTAAGGGAAGCAAGGTTCCATCTGAAATCTGGAAGAACATTCCATCCGACTGGTTCCCGCTTCCGCTGTACTGTGCGACGGCAGACGAATTTTAGGCAATGACTGTTGGGAGGCAGAGAAATATGAACGAGACAGCGAAACGAGACAGAAGAGACGAAAAAGAAGAAATCCGGTACCATGTGATTTTCTACGGCCAGGTGCAGGGCGTGGGGTTCCGTTACCGGGCGTATTATGCTGCCTACCAGCTCGGACTGACCGGCTGGGTGAGAAACTGCTGGGATGAGACGGTGGAGATGGAGGTGCAGGGTGATGAGGAGACGATCACGGAGATGATCAAAAGGATCCGCACCTCCAGCTACATCGAAATCACGGATGCAAAATGGACGAAGATTCCGCTGGAATCGGAATTCGGTTTTCATATCCGTTGATCAGGGCTGCCTTTTCTCTTTTTCCGGAATTTCGACGAGAATGATATCGTTGCCGATCTGGCAGATGCGGTCCCATGGGATCACAAAATCCTCGCCGTGGCAGAAAAAGCCGCAGAATTTCACAGGACCCGGAAGAACGAGTCCGGTAAGATGTCCCGTTTTTGGATTGAATTCCACATCAATCGGACAGCCGAGCGTTTTGCAGGTGCAGATATTGATAACTTCTTTCTGGCGGAGATCTACAACGCGCATGCGGTGCTCCTTTTTACTGATTCCTATGGAAAAACATATGCGAAAATGTTGCTGCAGTTGACTTGAATTTCACGGAAAAATGCGTATACTGTAAAAGTAGAAAACTTTCCGAAATACTTATTTAGAAACGAGGACGAAAGATATGAGATGTCCATTTTGTAATCAGGATAATACCCGGGTTGTGGATTCACGCCCGATTGAAGACAGCAATGCGATCCGCCGCCGCCGGATGTGCGATGTCTGCGGCAGACGCTTTACGACATACGAAAAAGTGGAGACGATCCCTTTGATCGTCATCAAAAAAGATATGAACCGCGAGCAGTATGACCGCTCGAAAATCGAGACCGGTATCCTGCGCGCCTGCCACAAACGGCCGGTGTCCGCCGAGAAGATCAACGAGATGGTCAACAAGGTGGAGACGGAGCTTTTCAACGGCGAGGAACGCGAGATTCCAAGCTCTGTGATCGGAGAGAAGGTCATGCATTACTTAAAAGACCTGGATCAGGTGGCGTACGTCCGCTTTGCGTCGATTTACCGTGAGTTCAAGGACGTCAACACGTTCATGGACGAGCTGAAAAAGATGCTCGACAAATAGCGGGAGGCAAAAAAATGGAAGTGTCGAACTATATTAAAATGCGTGATCAGATGCAGGAACGTTTTCTGACATACGATCAGAAGGAGATCGAAGGAAAGTATGGCTTTGCGTTTGATGACGATTATTTCTATGTGCCGTATCTTTTTGAAGAATGGAGAGTGAACCGCCATACCGGCGTTGTAGAGGGATCAAAAGACCATTTTCTTCATGTACATCAGGGCAGTTTCAATGAGACGCTGACGATTTTCGACCTGCTCTGCTGCGGAAAGAAGGAGATTGTGCTCGCCGGCACGTATGCGCGTACCAATTCCTTAAAGGGAACGATCAAAGGCCGCACGATTGCGTCCGGCGTTCACGACAGCCGCGCCGCACGGTATGACGGGCATGTGGAACAGCTGAAAAAAGCATGCGTTTCCCTTGGCGGAAAACCATATTTCCCGGGAGACGCTGCTTTTGTTTTTCATGTCTTTCCGTTTCTGCCGCTCGTCTTCCAGTTCTGGGAGTCCGATGAGGAATTCCCGCCGGTGCTGAAGTTTATGTGGGATGAAAACGTCCTCGATTATCTGCGGTTTGAGACGCTGTATTACGTGATGGGAGATTTCCTGGACGCACTGGATCAAGCCTTCGATGCATGTAAAACAGAAGCCTGATACCTTTTGTGAGACAAAATCTTACGAAAATTTTTCGAATGTTTATAAAAATTTCAGTATACGAATCCCCTGGTTTAATGCTATAATGAGCGAAAGTGAGTAAAAAAAGAGAAGAGAAAGGGGAATGCATATGGCTTTTAGCATGAAAGTAACACCGGAAATAGAGGAACTGACAAACATCTGTCTGGATAACTCCAAAATGGATGTTTCGCTGTATGGGCAATACGATGTAAAACGCGGACTGCGCGATATCAACGGCGTTGGCGTCCTTGCGGGACTGACACAGATTTCAAACGTTGTGTCTTCGGATATCATTGACGGCGTCAAAACGCCGTGTGACGGACGTCTGTACTACCGCGGCATCAACGTGGAAAAACTGACCCAGGGCTTTTTAAGTGAAAACCGTATGGGATTCGAAGAAGTTGCGTATCTGCTCTTATTTGGAAATCTGCCGAATGAAGAGCAGCTCAATCATTTTAAGACAATCTTAAAACAGCAGCAGTCCCTGCCGAAGAACTTTGTGCGTGACGTTGTTATGAAAGCGCCGACCAAGGACATGATGAACACTCTGTCCCGAAGCGTTCTGACCCTGTACGCGTACGACAACCACGCAGATGATACCTCCCTTCCGAATGTGCTTCGTCAGTGCATTAACCTGATTTCTGTTTTCCCGATGCTGTCCGTCTATGGCTATCAGGCGTACAACCATTATATCAAGGGAAAAAGTTTATATATCCACAATCCGTCGAAGAAGCTTTCCACCGCAGAAAACATTCTGCTGATGCTCCGCCCGGATCAGAAATACACCCCGCTGGAGGCGAAGATCCTCGATCTTGCCCTCGTCCTCCACATGGAGCACGGCGGCGGTAACAACTCAACCTTTACAACACATGTTGTTTCTTCTTCCGGAACCGATACGTACTCCGCAATTGCAGCGGCGCTCGGCTCCTTAAAGGGACCGAAGCACGGCGGTGCAAACATCAAGGTTGTGCGGATGTTCGACGATATGAAGTCACACGTCAAAGACTGGACGGATGAGGAAGAAGTATCGAATTACTTAAGAAAGCTGTTGCACAAAGAGGCGTTCGACCAGAAAGGTCTGATTTACGGTATGGGCCATGCGGTTTACTCCATTTCCGACCCGCGTGCGCGCATCTTCAAGACCTTCGTTGAGCAGCTGGCAAAAGAAAAACACAGAGAGAAAGATTACCGGCTGTACGCTATGGTCGAGGAACTGGCTCCGAAGATCATCGGCGAGGAGCGCCATATTTACAAAGGTGTATCCGCAAACGTCGACTTCTACAGCGGCTTCGTTTACAGCATGCTGGATCTTCCGCTGGAGCTCTACACCCCGATGTTCGCCTGCGCGCGTATCGTCGGCTGGAGTGCACACCGGATGGAGGAACTGATCAACACCGACAAGATCATCCGCCCGGCGTACAAGAGTATCAAAGATGAAGTGGACTATGTTCCGCTGGAAAACAGATAAAACAGGCAGAAGGGCCGGAGCGTGTCGGGATTTTCCGATCTGCTCCGGCATTGCTCTGTGCAGGAAGTAATGTGTCATTGTGAAAAATAGGAGAGTGCAGGAGAATGAATGAGACAAAAAATTACAGCATAACAAAATCCGGAGCAGTCATATTGGAAGGAGGGGCCAATCGCGGCGTCTTTACAGCAGGAGCGCTGGACTTTCTGATGGAGCAGGAGTATTATATCCCTCATGTGATCGGCGTTTCCGCCGGAGCCTGCAATGCGCTGGACTATGTATCGCGCCAGATTGGCAGAACGAGGGACTGTATGATTGTCACGGATGAGAAAAACCGCTACGTCAATAAGAATATCAAGACAATCGTTGAGAAAAAAGCACTGCTCGACATGGATATGGTATTCGAACGGTATCCGTATGAGATTTTTCCATTTGATTTTGATACGTATTTTGCATCGCCGCAGACGTGTGAGCTGGTTGTGACAAACTGTGAGACGGGACGCGCGGAATATCTGGATGACCGCGAAAATAAAGAACGTCTGCTTGCAATTGGCCGTGCATCATCGAGCATGCCGATCGCCTGCCCGATGGTGGAGATCGACGGAAACGAGTACGTCGACGGCGGTGTTGCCGATTCGATCCCGATTATCCGTTCCTTAAAGACGGGACACCGAAAAAATGTCATTATTCTGACACGGAATTTCGGTTACCGCAAAAAAGAGGGAACGAGAGGCTGGGAGCTGTATGTGGCGGCATTCCGCAAATACCCGAATCTCGTGCGTGCGCTTGTAAACCGCGCGAAACATTATAACCAGGTGCTCGAATGCATCGAAAAATGGGAAGAAGAAGGCTCCGTCTTTGTGATCCGCCCGGAGATACCGGCGGTATCGCGTCTCGAAAAGGACGAGGAGAAGCTGCGGGAATTTTACCAGCACGGCTATGACCAGATGAAAGCAAATTTTGAGGCTCTGCAGGAGTTTCTGAAAGAAGAATAAAGTTACTGTATAAACGAAAAGAGGATTGGAGAAAGAAGATGAGTGGAAAAAACCAGAAGAACCGGGGAACTATACTGATGCGGATGTTTTACCCGGACCGGAGAGAAAAAAGTGCCTATACGATCGATTACGCGGATCTGTACCGGAAAGGATACCGGGGCGTGATTTTTGATATCGATAATACGCTTGTTCCGCACGGTGCGCCGGCAACGAAGGAGGCGGCTGCGTTCTTTGCGTCTCTTCGGGAGACTGGTTTTTCCACCTGTCTGCTTTCCAACAATCAGAAACCGCGTGTGGCTCCGTTTGCCGATGCGGTCGGTTCTATCTATATCGAAAATGCGCACAAGCCTTCGGCGAAAAACTACCAGGAGGCATGCCGGAGAATGGGGATCAAAGAGGAGCAGGCGGTCTTTGTCGGGGATCAGCTTTTCACCGATGTGTACGGTGCAAAACGGACCGGACTTTACAATATTCTGACCGAGCCGATCAATCCGAAAGAGGAAATTCAGATCGTTCTGAAACGGTATCTGGAGCACATTGTACTGTTCTTTTATGAGCGTGATCTGGCCCGCGGCAGGATTACGAAAAAAAACAGTTGAAAAATCGGGAAAAATATTATATTATAAGATAAGCCTATGGTGCGCATTTGGCGCATCGTACTATGTTAAGGAGGAAAAATCAGAATGATTTCAGCAGGAGATTTTAGAAACGGCGTTACCCTCGAGATCGATGGTCAGGTCGTTCAGATTCTTGAATTTCAGCATGTAAAACCTGGTAAAGGAGCTGCATTCGTAAGAACAAAATTAAAAAATGTCATCAACGGTGGTGTAGTAGAGCGTACCTTCCGTCCGACCGAGAAATTCCCGCAGGCTCGTATCGAGCGTGTAGACATGCAGTATCTGTACAGCGATGGCGATTTATTCTACTTCATGAACGTAGAAAACTATGAGCAGATCGCTCTGAACGAAGAGACCATCGGAGATGCTCTGAAATTTGTAAAAGAAAACGAAATGGTTAAAGTATGTTCCTACAACGGAAATGTATTCGCAATCGAGCCGCCTCTGTTTGTAGAGCTTGAGATCACCGAGACTGAGCCAGGCTTCAAGGGAGATACTGCACAGGGTGCTTCCAAACCGGCTACCGTTGAGACTGGTGCTACCGTAAGCGTTCCGCTGTTCGTAAACCAGGGAGACAAAATCAAAATTGATACCAGAACAGGTGAATATCTGTCCCGTGTATAAGTAAGAATGTTCCCGCCGTTGTCCGTCACAACTTTCTTTGTGGCGGACACGGTTTTCTAAATAAATAGAATATTCGTCTGAAAAATGGCTGATAAAGGCTGTCGGAAGCAGCCCGGGCCCGTTTTTCTCATCGTTCGAAGTTCCGCGAACCAACGAATCTCTGGCATATACAGATCTGTACAGAGGTTTTTAAGTTGTGTTTTCCGGAGCTTTTTTTGTTCCGTAAAGCAAAAATACAAAAGGCAATCAAACAGGAAAGGTGGGAAAAAATGGACTATCAGATGTTCAAAGAGCAGCTTGCCGCGCTGCTGAAAAGAAAAGCCGGCGATGATTTTGAGGTGAAGGTAGAATCGGTGCAGAAGCTGAACGGTATCGAAAAAGAGGCGTTTGTCATCAGCAGAAAGAAGGACTGGATTGCACCGACGATCTACGTGGAGCTTCTGTATGAATGCTGTCTGCAGGGCGTGCCGCTTTCTCAGATTGCAGAAAAGGTACTGGAGCAGTACCGGAAAGTGGAAGCGGAGGCGAGAAGACCGGAGAAAGCTGCCTTTTTTACCAACTGGAAAAATGCTGCGCCGCAGATCTACTGCGAGCTCATTCATGCGGAGAAAAACCGTACGCTGCTCTCCGAAGTTCCGCACAGAAAATTTCTCGATCTCGCGGTCGTGTACTATTACCAGATGCGGGGAAACCGCGTGCCGGATGCGACAATTCTGATCCACGAGACGCACCGGGAGCTGTGGGGAATTTCGGCGGAGGAGCTGGATGCCCGTGCCTGGGAGAACACCCTGCGGGATCTGCCGGTGCGCACAGACAGCCTTATGGTGTATTTGAAAGAGGAGTACGGAGTAACGTTTCCCCTGTTCGAGCTTGGTCCGCTGGCGGAACAGTTTTACCTGGTCAGCAACCGCAGAGGAAAGCTGGGTGCAATCTGCATGTGCTATCCCGGCGTGCTGGAGAGTCTTTCGCAGCGCTTTGAGGCAAGTCTTTATGTGATTCCGAGCAGTATCCACGAGTGTATGGTGATTCCAGATTATGATGTGTTCCCAGAGGAGTGTCTTTCCGACATGGTACGGGACGTGAATGAAAAGACGGTCAAGCCGCAGGAGATTCTGTCGGATCACGTTTATTATTACCACCGGGAAAGCGGGGAACTGACGCTGTGTGAGAAAGAAACGTAAGCTGCGTGGCAGAATAGTCTGCGAATAATTTAAGAAAAAAATGGGCGGCTGGGTGGGAAAAATACTTTACAATTGCAGGAGTCTGTGGTAAACTGTCATAGTGTGGTTGAGAAAACAGATCACATCAGCGTCTGTAGCTCAGGGGATAGAGCAACGGTTTCCGGTACCGTGTGTCGGGGGTTCGAATCCCTCCAGACGCGTTTTTGCTACATGGCATGCTGCGGCGGGCAGGACCGGCGCAGGACAAGGAAAGCCCCTGCTTCGGTGTGAAGTAGAGGTTTTTTTGCTTACTGAGCATATCAATAACTGATCCGGCGGATCAGTTTTGATGAAGGAGGAAAAATATGGCAAAACCAATGACAACAAAAGATAAAATCCGGGAATGGATTTCCGATAATCTGCGCTACATGCTTCTGATCGGAGCAATTCTCCTGATTGTGGCAGCGGTTCTTCTCATCGTTCATCTGGTATCACCAAAAAACGATGGAAAATCGAGCGGCGGAACCGTAACAAGCAGCAGCACCGGAAGCAATGTGCCGGATAAAAAGACACAGGTAAAAGCAGACAGCAAAGCAGATTCTGAGGACAGCACAGGCATTTCATCGGACGTTTCGGATTCCGCGAATGATTCCAGTGCAGATGCTTCCAGTACCGATACCGCCAGCGCGCCGGATGCAGAGGCTGAGCCGACAAGTGAGCCGGAAGCGGCAGACGATACCAGCAATACAGAGAATACCGATAATACGGCTGTCTCCTTTGCCGCGGACAATGTCCCGGAAGTAAGCACCGTGCTGGAGCAGTATTACACCGCGCTCGGTGCAAGGGATATCAACGGTCTTTTTGCAGTAACAGATAATCTGACCGCGGAGGAGCAGGCGCAGATTGAGGCAGAAAGCGACGTGGAGTCATACGGAGATGTAAAGGCCTACACGATCAGCGGTCCAAGCGACGGAACGTACATCGCGTTTGTCAGCAGCAGATGCAAATATCTGGGAATCAACCAGACCCTGCCGATGCTTTCGGAGTATTATCTCTACACGACAGAAGACGGCGGCCTGAAAATCATGGATGATACTGACAGCGATGCGGCCGTAACCGAGGCTATGAAAGCGGCGCTCGAAAACGAAGAAGTCAAAAATCTGATCGAACAGGTTCAGAACGATTATCGGAATGCACTCGATGCAGATGCTTCCCTGAGAGTATATGTAGAGAGCATTCAGTAGGAACAATAGAATAATACAAAACAAAAAAAGCAGTTTCTGGTTTTTATGAAACTGCTTTTTTGGAAGGATAAAACCATGCGCTTAAACAAATACTTAAGTGATGCGGGCGTCTGCTCGCGGCGGGAGGCGGACCGTCTGACAGAAGCGGGCGAGATTACGGTAAACGGAAAACGCGCGGAAACCGGCATGCAGGTGGAGTCTGGCGACGTTGTTGTCGTGAAAGGCAAAACCGTTGTCCCGGAGGAGAAAAAAGTCTATCTCGCCTTCAACAAACCGCGCGGCATCGTCTGTACTGCGGAAAAACGGGAGAAAAACAACGTCATCGATTATCTGTCCTACCCGGTGCGGATTTACCCGGTGGGAAGACTCGATAAAGATTCCGAAGGCCTCCTTCTGATGACGAACGACGGTGCGATCGTAAACGGTATCATGCGTGCCAGAAACCGCCACGAAAAAGAATACCAGGTCGAGGTAAACAAAGAGATTACACCGGAATTTCTGAAAGAAATGGCATCCGGCGTGCCGATTCTCGATACCGTGACGCGCCCGTGCCGGATCCAGAAAACGGGAGAGCGCAGCTTTATGATTATTCTGACGCAAGGACTGAACCGTCAGATCCGGCGGATGTGCGAAGCATTAGGATATCGTGTCACAAAGCTGAAACGTGTGCGGATCATGAATATTCACTTGAAAGACCTGAAAACAGGGGAGTACCGCCCTTTAACGGAAAAAGAATTAGCAGAACTGAAAAAGCAGATCGGGGAGGAAAAGCGATGAACGAGACAGAACGGATGAAGGAACTGGTCAAAAAGCTGAACGAAGCGGCAAAAGCCTATTACCAGGAAGACCGGGAGATCATGAGCAACCTGGAGTACGACACGCTGTATGACGAACTGCAGGTATTAGAGGAAAAAACAGGCGTAACACTCGCCGGAAGCCCGACCACAAAAGTCGGCTACGAGGCGATGGACGAACTGCCGAAAGAAGCGCACGAGTCGCCGATGCTTTCCCTTGATAAAACGAAAGATGTGGAAGTGCTCCGCAGCTTCATCGGGGATCACAAAACGCTGCTATCCTGGAAGATGGACGGTCTGACCGTCGTTCTGACGTACCGCGGCGGTACCCTCGCAAAGGCCGTCACCCGTGGAAACGGCGTGATCGGAGAGGTTGTCACGAACAATGCAAAAGTGTTTGAAAATATTCCCTTAAAAATCCCGTACCAGGGAGAGCTGGTTCTGCGCGGCGAGGCGATCATCCGCTATTCCGATTTTGAGAAGATCAACGAGGAGATTGAGGATGTCGATGCGAAATACAAGAATCCGAGGAACCTCTGCAGCGGTTCTGTGCGCCAGCTGAACAATGAGATTACGGCAAAACGCCACGTTCATTTTATGGCATTTGCGCTTGTGAGCGCTCCGGAACAGGATTTCGAAAATTCCAGAATCCGTCAGATGGAGTGGCTGAAAGAGCAGGGCTTCGAGGTGGTGGAATACAAGGTTGTCACCAAAGATAACCTCGACGAGGCGATGCAATATTTCTCCACGAAAATCGAGACAAACGATTTCCCGTCCGATGGCCTTGTCGCGTTGTATGACGATATCGCCTACGGAGAATCACTCGGCACAACCGCGAAATTCCCGCGGAACGCTTTCGCCTTCAAATGGGCGGATGAACAGAAGGAGACCACTCTGCTTGAAATTGAGTGGAGCCCGTCGAGAACCGGTCTCATCAATCCGGTTGCGGTTTTTGAGCCGGTCGAGCTGGAAGGAACTTCGGTTTCCCGCGCAAGCGTCCACAACATCAGTATCATGCGTTCGCTGGATCTCGGTGTGGGTGATAAAATCCTTGTCTACAAAGCAAACATGATCATTCCACAGATCTCAGAGAATCTGACGAGAAGCGGTGTGCGCGATATTCCGGAAACGTGTCCTGCCTGCGGCGGTGCCACCCGGATTCAGATGATGAACAATGTCGAGACCCTCTACTGTACGAATCCGGAGTGCCCGGCAAAATTCATGAAGGCATTCACCCTGTTTGTAAGCCGCGACGCGATGAACATCGACGGCATGTCGGAGGCAACGCTCGAAAAATTCGTGGGCCACGGCTTCATCCGTGAGTTTGCCGATATTTTCCGTCTCGACCGCTACCGCGACGAGATTGTGGAGATGGACGGTTTCGGTGAAAAATCATACCAGAATCTGATCGACAGCATCGAGCGCGCGAAAAACACAACGCTGCCCCGTCTGATTTTCGGACTTGGCATCTTAAATATCGGTCTTGCAAACGCGAGAATGATCTGCAAAGCCTTCGATTTCGATCTCGACCGGATCCGGAATGCATCGGCGGAGGATTTCGCGCAGATCGACGGTGTCGGAGAAGTGATTGCAAAAAGCATCGTGGATTACTTTGCGGATGAGGAAAATAAAGAACGCCTTGAGCGCCTTCTGTCGTATCTGACGATTGAGAAGCCGCAGGCAAGCCAGGAAGAACAGAAATTAGCCGGTCTTACCTTCGTCATCACCGGAAGTGTGGAACATTTCCCGAACCGGAATGCATTAAAGGCAAGAATCGAGGAGCTCGGCGGAAAAGCCACCGGAAGTGTAACGGGAAAGACGAGCTATCTGATCAACAACGACACGACATCCAGTTCCTCCAAAAACCGGAAAGCGCGCGAACTCGGCGTGCCGGTGATCTCAGAAGAGGAATTTCTGAAGATGACAGAAGAATAACGAAATATCTGCAAAGGCGGTTTGCATCCCGCGCGGGAATCTGCTATAATCGGAAGCAGACGGCAGAAATTCCTGCCGGAAAAAGCAAACCGCCTGTCTGCGCAGAGAAAAGCGCGGCAGATCAAGAAGAATAGAAACGAGGAAAAAGAATATGCCGGTTAAAGTTCAGGCAGATTTACCTGTAAAAGAAATACTCGAAAGCGAAAATATATTCGTCATGGACGAGACAAGAGCGGTTCATCAGGACATCCGTCCGCTGAAGATTATGATCCTGAATCTGATGCCGCTCAAAGAAGATACCGAGCTGCAGCTTCTGCGCTCCCTTTCCAACACCTCCCTGCAGGTTGATGTCACCTTTCTGATGGTGGCAAGCCACGAGGCGAAAAATACATCGACCAGCCATCTGAACACGTTCTATGTGAAATTTGAGGATGTGCGGAAAAATTATTACGACGGTATGATCATCACCGGTGCGCCGGTCGAGCAGATGGAATTTGAAGAAGTTGACTACTGGGATGAACTGACAAAGATCATGGACTGGACGAACACACACGTTACCTCCACGATGTTCCTCTGCTGGGGAGCCCAGGCGAGTCTGTATCATTTCTACGGACTGAAGAAACGGATGCTTCCGGAGAAGAAATTCGGGCTGTTCTGGCACAAAGTCAACAACCGCAAGATCCCGCTTGTGCGAGGCTTCGATGACGAGTTTCTGGCACCGCATTCCCGCCACACAGAAGTACCGATCGACGATATCCGTGCCTGCAAAGATGTCACGATTCTCGCAGAGTCCGACGAAGCCGGATTCTATCTTGGCATGGCGGAAGAGGGAAGAAAGATTTTTGTGATGGGTCATCCGGAGTACGACCGTATGACGCTCGACGGCGAGTACCACCGCGATAAAGACAAAGGACTTCCGATTGAGATTCCGAAGAACTATTATAAAAACGACGATCCAAATACAAAACCAGTGCTTTTATGGCGGTCACATGCGAACAATCTGTACACGAACTGGCTGAACTACTATGTATACCAGGTGACCCCGTATAATCTTGACGGAACTCCGGATTTTTCGGGAAAATAAGAGAGAAAAAGCCCCCCGCACCGGGCGCACACCGGCTGCGGGGGGTTGCTGTAAAAATCTGCTATAAAAAACGGAAAGCTTTCCGGGCTTACCGTTTGAAATCAAATAATGTTTTCAGCGGAATTTCGAGTGCTTCCGCAATATCCATCAGCTTGTTTAGAGACAGAGAGGTATGACTGTTTGGCGCTTCGATGTTGCTCATATGTGTACGGCTGATCTGGACAGCTTCGGCAAGCTCACTTTGCGTTAATCCGCGTGCTCTGCGATAAAAAGCGATGGTAAGACCGAGGAGGCGCATCTCCTCCGTATGACGTTCTCCCATTGCTATGGCTCCTTTCTGAACAGAGTGATACAAAGACTTATATAATATTTATCTTAAACGATTAAATACCAAAAAGAAACAACTTTAAATTTTTATAATGCACATGTAAATTGTGCAAAATATAGAAATTATCCATCAGAATAATAGGAAAACAGGAAAAAGAGTTCTTTTGACAAATGAGAGGTTTTTGTGTATGCTGTAGAAAGCACCAACAAATAAAATCGGAGGTTTTTGCATATGAAAGAGTCGATCCATACCATTCCGCTGATGGATGCATTCAAGGCGGAAGATGAGTGCCCGTTCTGCTATCTGGAGCGGGAAGCAGAGCAGCATGCGATTTCGTTTGCGCTCGGTTCCGGCGCATCCTATATGGAGGATGATGTGCGTGCGGAAACAGACGCGATGGGATTCTGCCGCCACCACTATAAAATGATGTACGATTACGGAAACCGTCTCGGAAGCGGTCTGATTTTATCCACCCATCTGAAAAAACTGAACCAGGAGCTTGCCGCACAGATGGATCTGTTTGCACCGGGAAAATCCTCGGTGTTCAGGCGGATGCAGAAGACATCCCTCGACAAACAGGGCCGTGAGACTGCGATCGGCCAGTGGATTGATGAGAAGACGCATTCGTGCTACGTTTGCGATCACTTCAAGGCAAACTATAACCGCTATCTTGATACGTTCTTTGATCTCTACAAAAAAGACGAGGAGTTTGCAAGACTGTTCCGCGAGGGAAAAGGCTTCTGTCTGCCGCATTTTGCGGATCTGGTAGAAACGGCGGAGAAAAAGCTGAATGATAAACAGAAAGCGGAATTTTACCCGGCTCTGTTCAAAATCATGAAAGAAAATTACCAGCGGCTGCAGGAAGAGGTAACATGGTTTACTGACAAATTCGATTACCGCAACAAGGATAAGGACTGGGGAAATTCAAAAGATTCCATCCAGCGCTGTATGCAAAAATTAGGCGGCGGCTATCCGGCGGACGAGCCGTTTACGGAAGGATTATAATTCTTGTTTATAAAAGGAGCATAAAGTTTCGATGCAAAAGTTTTATCAGAGATTAAAAGAGAATCAAAAGGAGCGCGCCCGGTGCGCGTTTCTTGTTTTGTATTTCGGCGTGCTGGCGGTGCTGCTGTTTCTGGCGCGCCCGCTGCTGGATACGACGGCGGCAGACCGGGAGTGGAGTATTCACTTTCTGTTCCCGTGCCTGCTGGCGTGTATCATACTGACGACAGTCGTCAGTTTCTGCCGGTTTGCTGCAAAGCCGGACCAGAAACCAAAACCGCGCTATGTGGGATGGAAACAGCCGATTCTGATGCTGGCAAACGCAGCCTATCTGTTTGCCACACTGGAATTTGTCACAAACAGCCAGTTCCGGGAGATGAAATGGTATTATGCGTTGTTGAATATCGGTGTCATTTTCGTACTTTCCATTCTCGTTTCCCTCTTTCTGAACTCCATCCGCCGCGCGATGATTTTCATGAACATCTTTTATTTCTGCATGAGTCTGGTATTCTACTATGTTTATCTGTTCCGCGGAGAAGCGTTCCAGCTCATCGACCTGTACAGCATTGCGACGGCGGCGGACGTAGTCGGCGGCTACAAATTCGAGATCACAGGTGAAATCGTGACTTCGTTTATCACGATGATGCTCGTTGTGTGCCTCTGGCTGCAGAGCCGGGAATACCGTTTTGCACGGAAAACGAGGAATAAAATTCTGCTCCGCGTGGCTGCTGCTGCGCTGACGCTCGGAACATACCTGGCGTACATGAATCTGAACTGGAACGCCGAGTTCGGTGTCATCAGTGACCTCTGGAATCCGGCGAAGACATACCGCCAGTACGGAACGACGGTCGGTTTTACCGCGGTCGCCAAATACATGCGCCTGACACCGCCGGACGGCTATTCGAAAGACGAAGTGACAGCGATTGCCGATACGAGCGAGAAAGAGACGAAAACAGAAGATCTTCGAAAAGATAATGCGGATAGCGTGACACCCGTCAACATCATCGCGATCATGAACGAGTCGTGGTTTGACTACCGTTCCGTCGGCGATCCGCAGACGAGCGAGAGCTACATGCCGTTCCTCGATTCGCTGACCGAAAATATCATCAAAGGGCACACGCTGACGTGTACCAAGGGCGGCGGAACAGCAAAAACGGAGTATGAGTTCCTGACCGGAAACTCCTGCAAGCGGTTCCCGGGCATGGTGCCGTACGTCAGCTACTTTACGCACAGCCAGTATTCCCTTGTCACGACGTTAAAAGACCAGGGTTATCAGGCAATTGCGATGCATCCGAACAAGGCGACAAACTGGAAGCGGAGCACGGCATACCGTTTCCTTGATTTTGATGATTTCATCTCGCTTGATCAGTTCTCCGATACGGCCAAGCGGTACCGCGGCATGATTAGCGATCAGGCGAACTATGAGAAGATCGTGGAAACCTACGAGAACAAGGAGCCGGGCAGCCCGTTCTTCCTCTTTGATGTGACGATGCAGAACCACAGCGGCTACACGAACCGTTATTTCCAGGCGGATATCAACTGCAACGGCTACGACAGTGATGAGGCCGATCAGTATTTCTCCCTGTTAAAGCTTTCCGATGAGGCAATTTCCTATCTGATCCGGTATTTCCAGCAGGTGGACGAGCCGACGATGATCATTATGTTCGGCGATCATTCCCCGAAACTGCCGGATGCGTTTGAAACATGGATTGCCGGAGACGCCTATCAGAATCTTTCGGTCGAGGATCAGGAGAAGTTCTATGGAACCCCGTTCTTCATCTGGACCAACTACAGCATGAAATCCGAGAGCAATGTCTGGATCAGCACAAACTATCTCTCAAGCTATGCGTTAAGCCTTACCGGCCTGGAACTGACGCCGTACAACGAGTATCTGCTTGACCTGCGCGAGAAGATGCCGGCGCTCAATCACCTCGGCTTTTTAGCAAGTGACGGAACCTGGTACCGCTGGAACGACAGCGATGCGCCGGAGGAGGATCTCGAGTACGAACGGCAGTATGAATGCCTGCAGTACAATGAACTGATCGACAAAAAAGACCGGGATGACAGCTTTTTTACAATTTCCGGTGAAAAAGACGAAGAATAAGGGCTTTCCCTACTTGCCAGAAAACGGAAACCTATGGTAGACTATACTCCGTATGACCGGGAACCCCCGGCGGTAACTTCACGTTTACAATTAAGAATAAGAAAATGAGGTTTTAAAAAGTATGATTGCAGCAAATAATGTGACACTTCGTGTCGGAAAAAAAGCGTTGTTTGAAGATGTCAATATCAAATTCACCGAGGGAAACTGCTACGGCATGATCGGTGCCAACGGAGCGGGAAAATCAACCTTCCTGAAAATCCTGTCCGGCCAGCTTGAACCGACAAACGGAGACGTAACCATCACACCGGGCCAGCGTCTTTCCTTCCTCGAGCAGGACCACTTCAAATACGACAGCTATCCGGTACTCGACACCGTTATCATGGGAAATGCCCGTCTCTATGAGATCATGAAAGAGAAAGAGGCGCTGTACGCAAAAGAAGACTTCACCGATGAGGACGGTATCAAAGCGAGCGAGCTCGAGGGTGAGTTTGCAGAGATGAACGGCTGGGAGGCAGAGACCGATGCAGAGCAGCTCTTAAACGGCCTTGGCATTGAGCCGGAACTGCACTACGCACAGATGGCAGACCTGACCGGCAGCCAGAAGGTCAAAGTTCTTCTTGCAAGAGCCCTGTTCGGAAACCCGGACATCCTTCTTCTCGACGAGCCGACCAACCACCTGGACCTCGATGCGATCGAGTGGCTTGAGGAGTTCCTGATCAACTTCGAGAATACCGTTATCGTCGTATCCCACGACCGTTACTTCCTGAATAAAGTCTGCACCCAGATCGCAGATATAGATTACGGAAAAATCCAGCTCTATGCCGGAAACTACGACTTCTGGTTTGAGTCCAGCCAGCTGCTGGTAAAACAGATGAAAGAGGCGAACAAGAAGAAAGAGGAGAAGATCAAAGAGTTACAGGATTTCATCTCTAGATTCAGCGCCAACGCATCGAAGAGTAAACAGGCTACTTCCCGTAAGAAAGCCCTGGAGAAAATCCAGCTCGACGATATCAAACCGTCCAGCCGGAAATATCCTTACATCGATTTCCGTCCGAACCGTGAGATCGGAAACGACGTTCTGCAGGTAGAGGGACTGACCAAAACCGTAGACGGCGTGAAAATCCTGGATAACTTAAGCTTTACCCTCGGAAGAGAAGATAAAGTTGCTTTCGTCGGAAGCAACGAGCAGGCGATCACCATGCTGTTCAAGATTCTGACCGGAGAAGAAGAGCCGGATTCCGGTTACTACAAATGGGGCGTAACCACCACACAGGCTTACTTCCCGAAGGACAACACCGCAGAATTCGACTGCGACCTGACTATCGCAGACTGGCTGACCCAGTATTCCGAGATCAAGGATGTAACGTATGTCCGCGGATTCCTAGGAAGAATGCTTTTTGCCGGTGAGGACGGCGTGAAACGTGTCAGAGTCCTTTCCGGAGGAGAGAAAGTGCGCTGCCTGCTCTCCAAGATGATGATTTCCGGTGCAAACGTTCTCGTTCTTGACGAGCCGACCAACCATCTGGATATGGAGTCCATCACTGCACTGAACAACGGTCTGATCAAATTCCCGGGCGTGTTGCTGTTCACCTGCCACGACCATCAGTTTGTACAGACCACAGCAAACCGTATCATGGAAATCCTTCCGAACGGCGCGCTGATCGATAAGATGACCACCTACGACGAGTATCTTGCAAGCGATGAGATGGCAAGAAAACGTCATGTCTACACAATGACAGAGGAAGATAATTAAAGATGAGCAAAAAGACGACAGTTTCCGGCATTCTGCTGGTGTTGCTTGTGCTGGCCACAACGCCGCTTCTTGGAACGGACAACGTTTCGTTCCTGAAGTGGTGGCTTATGACCCTGGTGCTCGGTATTGGATTTTATCCGGCTGCCGCAGCGATGTTTCCGCGGTTTCATGACCGGGGATGGATGTTTTCTAAAGTGCTTGGCATCGTTGTTTCCGGTTTTGCTGTATTTGCTCTTGGAAGCTTCGGACTGGTTCCGTTTACCGCACCGGTCTGCCTGATCACAGTCGGTGTACTGATCCTGGCTTCTTGGATTTTCGGATGTTTTAAGGTACGCGTCCATGCGCCGGAAATCGACTTCCTGATGATGGAAGAAGTGTTGTTTTTCGCCTTTTTCCTTCTCTGGACCTACCTTGCGGGCTTTCACCCGGAGGCACACGGAACCGAAAAATTCATGGATTATGGTTTTATGAAGGCCATGATGCGCAGCACCGCCGTTCCGGCAGAGGATCTCTGGTACAGCGGAAGCGGTATTAACTACTATTACGGCGGCCAGTTCTATGCCGTATTTCTGACGAAGATTACCTTCACGGATGTAAAGCAGACGTACCATCTGATGCGTACGATGGTGGCATCGTTCGCGTTTGTTCTGCCGTTTTCGATCACCTACCATCTGGCAGAGTCGCGTGCGTGCCACCGCATCCGGAAAGAGGGTGGCAATAAAAGCCAGATTGCACCGGTGCTTGGCGGTCTTCTTTCGGGAGGCGCCGTTTCCCTTGCCGGAAATATGCACTATGTGATTTACGGCTGCATCCGCCAGTGGCTGGGACTGAACGAATCGGCTTACTGGTTCCCGAGTTCGACCCGCTATATCGGGTATGATCCGCTTGTGGAAAATGACCGCACGATTCATGAGTTTCCATCGTATTCCTTTGTGCTCGGCGACCTGCATGCCCATGTGGTGAATGTCATGTTCGTCCTGCTGGTGCTGGGCCTTTTATATTCCTACGTGAAAAATACCTGCCGTGATCCGGAAAAAGAGTGGAAATGGTCGTTAAAAGACGTTCTGCTTCAGCCGCAGATCATCGCGGCGGGCTTTCTGATCGGTGTGTTCCACTGGTCCAACTACTGGGATTTTGTTATCTATTTCGTCGTGATTGCAGGTTTTGCGCTGTACGGTGCGCTGTACCGGTATCATGCGCGGGCGAAAGAGACGATCGGAACGGTTCTCCTGCAGGCTGCAGAAGTTTTTGCAATTGGAACGATTGTCGCCCTTCCGTTTACAATGAAGTTTGAGACGATGGTTTCCGGTGTCGGCATTGCCAGGCACCATTCGATGCTGTATCAGCTGGCGATTCTCTGGGGCCTTCCGACGGTGCTCGTTGTGCTGTTTATCGCAGCCGTTCTGCTAGCATGGCGGAAAAACTGTCATCTTCCGGGCATGGAGAGGCAGGGACAGATTGTACTTGCCGATGGAAAGACGCAGGAAGAGGTGGAAGAGCAGGCCGTTGCCCTGATTCTGGGAGAGAAAAAACCGGAGCCGGGCGAAAAAGAAACGGCGGAAAAGCCAAAAAAAGTTTCTGACTTCTGTAATTTCTGGAGAGAGATTGCGGTGAGCGATATGGTGATCGGTATTTTAGGCCTCTGTGCCATCGGCCTTATCATCATTCCGGAGCTCGTCTATGTGCGCGATATCTACGAAGAATCGTATGCGCGCTCCAACACGATGTTCAAGCTGACGTATCAGGCATTTATCCTGTTCGGTATCTGCATGAGCTACATCATCACGCGGTTCCTGCTCTGGAAAAAAGAGCGGATTCTGCAGGTGTTCGGCGGAATCGGGCTGGTGCTGCTTTTATGGACCTTCGGCTATTTTGGAACGAGCGTGTACTCCTGGTTCGGAAATGTTTTCGATCTGTCCGAGTACCGCGGACTCGATGCGACAGCGTATCTGGAAAATGTCTTTTCCGAGGACGCAGGTGCCATCCGCTGGCTGGATGAAACAATAGAAGGACAGCCGGTTGTGCTTGAGGCGAACGGCGACAGCTACAGCGATTACGAGCGCGTTTCCGCAATGACCGGTCTTCCGACCGTGCTTGGATGGTATGTCCATGAATGGCTCTGGAGAGGGGATCCCGCAGACTTAAATGTCCGCGCCGAGGACGTGAAACAGATGTACACCTCGACCGATACGAATGAAGTGCTGCGCCTGCTGGAGCAGTATCATGTGACCTACATTTTTGTGGGAAGCAAAGAAAAGGAGAAATACGGCGATGCACTGAACGAATCGCTGCTGCAGTCCATCGGAGATATCGTTTACCAGGATACTGCGTCCGGTACGTATATTCTTCAGGTGCAGGATACATAAAGAACAAAAACAGGAGAAAAGAACCGCCGGGTGCGGCATCTTTTCTCCTGTTTTTCATATAATACAGGGAATGCAGAAGAAAGTGCGAAGGGCAGACCATGCGGAGATTCCGAAAAGTGCGGCACGTTCCTCTGCCGCTTCTGGCTGTGATAATGGCGGCTATTCTGTTTGCAGAGCTGGCACGGTGTGAAAGAGAAGGCGCGAAAGAGACAGCGGCGGAAGCAGAAAAAAGTGTGCCCCGCCGTGCGGCGCTGACATTTGATGACGGGCCGAATGCGTGCTATACGCCGGAGGTGCTTGAAATTTTAAAAGAAAATGAAATTCCGGCAACGTTTTTTCTGCAGGGGCAGTGTCTTGCCGGAAACGAAGAAATCGTCCGCCGGATGCATGCGGAAGGCCATCTGATCGGAAATCATACGTTTCATCATGTTCAGCTTACGAAAGTATCAGAAGAGGAAGCGAGGGAGGAGGTCGTGAAAACAAGCAATGCAATCTACGAGATCACAGGGGAATATCCTGTCTATATCCGTCCGCCGTTCGGGGAATGGAGAGAGGGGCTGGACCTTGTAGTGACGATGATCCCGGTACTCTGGGATGTGGATTCCCGCGACTGGGAGAGCCAGAACACCGCGTCGATCTGCAGCGAGGTGCTTCCGAATGTGAAGGATGGCAGCATTATTCTCATGCATGACGGCTACCGCGCGACAGTGGAAGCGCTGCGGCGGATCTTAAAAGAATTAAAAGAAGAGGGATACACGTTTGTGACGGTGCGTGAGCTGATTGAAGAATAGCTTCCGCGGATTCCATCGAACATAGTTGCGGAGAATCCGAGATTAAGGGGTTGAGGATACCCGCCAAAATGTGATAAGATAAATGGCAGGAAGAAAAATGGGGTGAAAAATACATGGATTTGTTTGATTATATGAAAGAAACCACGATGGAAAAAGAGTCCCCCCTCGCATCGCGCATGCGCCCGACAACGCTGGACGAGGTGGTTGGACAGGAGCACATCATCGGCCCTGGAAAGCTGTTGTACCGTGCGATCAAGGCGGATAAACTCGGCTCCGTCATTTTCTACGGCCCTCCGGGAACGGGAAAAACGACGCTTGCCCGCGTCATCGCCAACACGACAAGCGCAGAGTTTACCCAGCTGAATGCCACGACAGCCGGCAAAAAGGATATGGAAGAAGTCGTAAAAGAAGCGCAGCAGCGGATCGGCATGTACGGCAAAAAGACGATTCTTTTTGTCGACGAGATCCACCGCTTCAACAAGGGGCAACAGGATTATCTGCTTCCGTTTGTGGAGGACGGCACACTCGTTCTGATTGGCGCGACGACGGAAAACCCGTATTTCGAGGTCAACGGGGCGCTGATTTCGCGTTCCATTATCTTTGAATTAAAGCCGCTCGAAAAAGAGGACATCGAAAAACTGCTGGAGCGCGCGGTGACGGACCCGGTAAAGGGGCTCGGGACGTACAACGTTGTGCTCGATGCGGATGCAAAAGAGTTCCTCGCCGACATCGCAGGCGGTGACGCGAGAGCGGCCTTAAATGCAATCGAGCTGGGCGTCCTCTCGACGGAACGTCAGGCGGACGGAAAAATCCATATCGATCTCGAAACGGCATCGGAGTGCATCCAGAAGCGCGTCGTGCGGTACGACAAGACGGGCGATCAGCATTACGATACGATCTCTGCATTTATTAAAAGCATGCGCGGTTCTGACCCGGATGCGGCGGTCTTTTATCTGGCCAAAATGCTGTATGCCGGGGAGGATATCAAGTTTATCGCCCGCCGCATCATGATCTGCGCGGCGGAGGATGTCGGCCTTGCCGATCCGAATGCCTTAAATGTAGCAGTTTCCGCGTCCCTTGCCGTGGAACGCGTCGGCATGCCGGAGGCGCAGATTATTCTGGCGGAGGCAGCCACGTATGTTGCCTGTGCACCAAAGAGTAATTCTTCGTGCGAGGCAGTCTTTGCGGCGATGAAGACGGTCGGAAGTGTGCGGACGTCGGTTCCGCCGCATCTGCAGGACGCCCATTACAAAGGTTCTGCAAAACTCGGCCACGGTCAAGGCTATCAGTATGCACATGATTACCCGAATCACTACGTCGAGCAGCAGTATCTGCCGGACGAGATCTTAGGAAGCCGTTTCCTTCATCTTGGAACGAACGGCTATGAGCAGAAGATCCGGGAAAACTTCAAAAAAATTGGAAAAGACATCGAATAAAAGGGGAAGAAACCATGACAGACTGGCTTGGAAAGCCGTATTATTCGCTGGACGCCTATCTGAAAAAGACGTTCGGGGAAAAAGTGTACAAGCTCTCGCTCGACGGCGGGATGACGTGTCCGAACCGGGACGGCACCTGCGGTGACCGGGGCTGCATTTTCTGCAGTGCGGGCGGCTCCGGTGATTTTGCCGGGGACAGAAACAAATCCATCCCGGAACAGATCCGGGAGCAGAAATCCCTCCTGCAGCAAAAGCGGCCGGTGCATAAGTTCATCGCCTATTTCCAGGCGTATACGAACACGTACGCGCCGGTGGAATATCTGGAAAAAATTTTCCGGGAGGCAATTTCGGACGAGGAGGTCGTGGTCCTTTCGATCGGAACGAGACCGGACTGCTTAGGGGAAGAGGTTCTTTCTCTGTTAGAAGAGCTGAACCGGATCAAACCGGTCTGGGTGGAGCTGGGACTGCAGACGATGCATGAAAAAACGGCACAGTATATCCGAAGGGGCTATCCGCTTTCCTGTTTTGAACAGGCAGTAAACGAGCTGCACAGGCGGGGGATTCCCGTGATTGTCCACACGATCCTCGGTCTGCCGGGGGAGGGACAGGAAGAAGTCTTTGCAACAATGGATTACCTGAATGGACTTTCCATTTCCGGCATCAAGCTTCAGCTGCTTCATGTGCTGAAAAACACGGATCTTGCGGCGGACTACGCGGCCGGAAAATTTGAGGTGCTGGAGCAGGATGCGTATCTTACCCTTGTCATCGACTGCCTGCGGCGCCTCCGTCCCGATCTTGTGATCCACCGTGTGACGGGAGACGGCCCCGGGGATCTTCTGATTGCACCAACATGGAGCCAGGCAAAACGCGCCGTCTTAAATGAGCTGCATCACCGCATGAAAGAAGAACATGCGTATCAGGGACAGCTTCTGGACGAAGAAAAAGGAGGAAACACACCGTGATTGAATCATCCTTTACGTTATACAAACTGATTATTCTCTACATGCTGCAGAATGTGAATTTTCCGCTGTCAAATACACAGATTTCGGATTTTATCCTGGAAAAAGAGTACACGAACTACTTTCATCTCCAGGAGGCGTTAAGCGAGCTGCAGGATACAAAGCTGATCGAGATCGAGAAGGTGCGCAACACCTCGTACTACCACATGACTGAGGAGGGCAGCAAGACGCTTTCTTTCTTCGAAAACGAGATCTCTCCGGAAATCCGGGAGGAAATCGACCGCTATATGAAGGAACACTCCTATGAACTGCGGAAAAAAGCGTCCGTTGTGGCCGATTACTACAAGACCGCGGGAGATGACTACGAGGTCCGCTGTCAGGCAAGAGAGCGGAAGACGACTATTTTTGAGATTGTCGTGACGGTTCCGTCCGAGGAGGCGGCCAAAAAGATCTGCAGCAACTGGGAAAACCGGAGTCAGAAGATTTATGCTTCGATTATGAATGAACTGTCAAGATAACGATTGACAGGAATGGTGGCATATAATAGAATAAATTAGTATGTCTAAAAAGCATAAACATGGAAAACATAGTAAATAAGATTTTATATTCCAAAGGAGATAAAACTGTGCCTGATTATACAAAAGAAATTGAAAGACGGCGTACCTTTGCCATCATTTCCCACCCGGATGCCGGTAAAACGACACTGACTGAGAAATTCCTGCTGTACGGAGGAGCGATCAATCTCGCCGGTTCCGTAAAAGGAAAAGCGACTGCGCGCCATGCCGTATCCGACTGGATGGAGATCGAGAAAGAGCGTGGTATTTCCGTTACCTCTTCCGTTCTGCAGTTCAATTACGACGGCTACTGCATCAACATTCTGGATACCCCGGGACATCAGGACTTCTCGGAGGATACCTACCGTACCCTGATGGCAGCCGATTCCGCCGTCATGGTGATCGATGCATCGAAGGGTGTCGAGGCACAGACCAGAAAGCTGTTTAAAGTCTGTGTCATGCGCCACATCCCGATCTTTACCTTCATCAACAAGATGGACCGCGATGCGAACGATACCTTCGAGCTGCTCGACGAGATCGAAAAAGAGCTCGGCATTGCAACCTGCCCGATCAACTGGCCGATCGGTTCCGGAAAGAAATTCCGCGGTGTTTACGACCGTGACAAAAAGAAAGTCCTTACCTTCTCCGATACAATGAAGGGAACAAAGGAAGGTATCGAGGAAGAAATCGATATCGACGATCCGCATCTTCTCGATGTGGTCGATGAGGACCAGAAAGAACAGCTTATGGATGAGATCGAGCTGCTCGACGGCGCAAGTGCAGAGTTTGACCAGGAGCTTGTCAGCAAGGGAGAGCTCTCCCCGGTATTCTTCGGATCTGCGCTCACCAACTTTGGTGTGGAGACTTTTCTGCAGCACTTCCTCACGATGACGATGCCGCCGCTTCCGCGTACGGCAGACTGCGGCGTGATCGATCCGGTCAAAGAGGATTTCTCTGCGTTTGTCTTTAAAATCCAGGCAAACATGAACAAAGCACACCGTGACCGTATCGCATTCATGCGCATCTGCTCCGGCAAATTCGACGCCGGAATGGAAGTCTTCCATGTGCAGGGAGGAAAGAAAATGCGTCTTTCCCAGCCGCAGCAGATGATGGCGAGTGACCGTCATATTGTTGATGAAGCATACGCCGGCGATATCATCGGTGTATTTGACCCGGGCATCTTCTCCATCGGAGATACGATCTGTATGCCGGGCAGAAAATTCGCATACGAGGGAATTCCGACCTTTGCGCCGGAGCATTTTGCAAGAGTGCGCCAGCTCGATACGATGAAGAGAAAACAGTTCGTCAAGGGAATTTCCCAGATTGCACAGGAAGGTGCGATCCAGATTTTCCAGGAGTACAAAGGCGGCATGGAGGAGATCATCGTCGGCGTTGTCGGTGTCCTGCAGTTTGACGTTTTAAAATACCGTCTGGAGAACGAGTACAACGTGGATATCCGTCTGGAGAACCTGCCGTATGAGCACATCCGCTGGATCGCAAACAAAGAGGAGATCAACCTGGACCGTATTCAGGGTACATCCGATATGAAGAAGGTCATGGACCTCAAGGGAAATCCGCTGCTTCTCTTTGTCAATCCGTGGAGTGTCGGCATGGTACAGGATCGAAACAAAGACCTTGTGCTGACCGAATTCAGCAAAAACTAAGAACAAAAGAGCGGGATGCCGCTTAAAAAGGAGAAGGAATGAACTTATTCGATATTCTGGGCCCTGTGATGGTCGGTCCGTCGAGTTCGCACACAGCGGGGGCAGTGCGGATTGGATGGATGACGCAGAAACTTCTCGGGGAACAGCCGGTGGAAGCAAAAATACTGATGTACGGTTCCTTTGCCGCAACGGGAAAGGGCCATGGAACGGACCGCGGTCTCGTTGCGGGTCTTCTCGGCATGCGGCCGGATGACGAGCGGATTCCGGACAGCTTTGAAATTGCCCGGAAGATGGGTCTTTCCTATTCATTCGGCATCGCCAATCTGACGAGTGCCCATCCGAACAGCGTCGTTCTGGAAGTAAAGGGAAAGAGCGGCCGGACGCTCGAGGTGCAGGCGTGCTCCCTTGGCGGCGGCCGTATCATGATCAACCGCCTCGACGGGCTGGATGTCAACTGCAGCTGCGAGATTCCGACCCTGATCGTCCACAATCTGGACCAGCCGGGCCACGTAGCCGAGGTTACGTCGATGCTGGCACATAAGTCAGTCAACATTGCGAATATGTCCCTCTACCGCGACAAGAGAGGCGGATCGGCCGTCATGGTCGTGGAGATGGATCAGCCGCTTCCCAAAGAGTCGCTGGAATGGCTGGAGCATCTTGAGGGCATTGTAAAGGTAACATACATCAACGTAACGGAAGGAGAAGAGGACGATGTCTTATAATTCACTGGAAGAAATTGTCCGGGAGTGCCAGGAAAAAGACCTGCCGTTTGATGAAGTCATCCTTCTGGACGATATGAATGAGAGAAATGTAAGCCGCGAAGAGTCCATTGAGACGATGCGCGGCATGTGGGAAGCCATGAAAGGCGCTGAACGGAATTACGACGGTTCGCTGCAGTCGAGAAGCGGTCTTGTGGGCGGCGCCGGAAAGACGATGCGCGCGTATGTCGAGAGCGGGAACACGCTCTGCGGACCGTTTGTCGGAAAAGTTATGGCATCTGCACTTGCGATGGGTGAGTCAAACGCCTGCATGAAGCGGATCGTTGCAGCACCGACCGCAGGAGCGTGCGGTGTGCTTCCGGCTGTGCTTGTGAATTACCAGAAAGAGAAGGGGACAGCGGATGAGCAGATCGTGCGTGCGCTCTACACGGCAGCCGGTATCGGCCAGGTCGTTGCGGCGCGGGCCTACATTGCGGGCGCTTCCGGCGGCTGCCAGGCCGAAATCGGAACAGCAAGCGCGATGGCGGCAGGCGCACTGACCGCACTTGGCGGCGGCACTCCGTCCCAGATCACGCATGCGGCAGCGATGGCATTAAAGAACCTGCTCGGTCTCGTGTGTGACCCGGTCGGCGGTCTTGTCGAGGTCCCGTGCGTCAAGCGGAATGTGATCGGTTCCGTGAATGCACTTTCTGCGGCGGACATGGCACTTGCGGGAATCATAAGCCGCATTCCGCCGGATCAGGTGATCGATGCGATGCGGGAAGTCGGCGACCAGATGCATCCGAGTCTGCGCGAAACCGGCCAGGGCGGCCTTGCCAACACGCCGGCAGCACGCGAGTGGTGCGCGGCACAGGAAGAAGAATAAAAAAAACTTTTATTTTCGGAAAACTTTTGGTATAATAAAAGAAAGTCAGCCAAGGAGGAGGTTCTTTAAGATGGCAGAGGCAAAAATTCAGAAAAGAAACACTTATACGATATATGATGACGAAGGAATCGGAACCGTGCAGATTGCAGACGAGGTGGTAGCTATTATCGCAGGACTTGCGGCAACGGAAGTGGACGGGGTAGCCTCCATGGCCGGAAATATTACCAACGAATTAGTCAGCAAGCTTGGCATGAAAAATCTTTCCAAGGGTGTCAAAGTTGATGTACTCGACGGCGTTGTCTGCGTGGATCTTGCCCTCAATCTCAAATATGGATACGAGATTCCGGCAACCTGCAAAAACGTACAGGAAAAAGTAAAAACAGCGATCGAGAATATGACAGGCCTGGAAGTTTCCGATGTCAATGTAGCCATTGCAGGCGTGAATATGGAACAGACGAAATAAAAAACAACGAACCGCGAGGGAATAAGGCGACCCCTTACAACCCCGCGGTTCTTGTTAACTATTCAGAGCCAGATGAAATGGAAGAAAAATAGTTAATTAACTATACAGGAAGGAATTAAAACAGACAATGAACAGAAGCAAACTTCGCGAAAATATTTTTAAACTTCTCTATACCGCAGAGTTCCAGGAGAAAGAGGAGATGCCGCAGCAGATGTCTCTTTACTTTACGTACTCTGACGACAACGACGAGGATGAAGAAGTAACCGTAAGCGAAAAAGATCAGACCTATATGGAAGAGAAATACCATCATGTGACCGAGCACATCCCGGAAATCGACGAGATGCTGAACCGTACTTCCGAGGGCTGGAAAACGACCCGTATGGGAAAAGTAGACCTGGCGATCCTGCGTCTTGCCGTTTACGAGATGAAATTCGACGAGGACGTTCCGGTCGGTGTAGCCATCAACGAGGCCGTTGAGCTGGCAAAACGCTTCGGCAGAGACCAGTCTCCGTCCTTTATCAACGGTATTCTTGGAAAACTGGCAAGAGAAGAAGATGAGAAATAAAAATCAGAATGTTTACACCGTAGGCCAGGTCAATTCATACATCAAAAACATCTTTGACCAGGACTATATGCTCCGCCGGATTTACGTCAGCGGAGAAGTAAGCAACTGTAAATACCATCTGTCTGGCCATATCTATTTTTCCTTAAAAGATGCGGAAGGAACCATTTCCTGTGTCATGTTCGCCGGTTCGCGGCGCGGCCTTGCCTTCCCGATGCGGGACGGCGATAACGTGATTGTCGGCGGCAGCATCAGCGTCTATGAGCGGGACGGAAAGTATCAGATCTATGCAAAAGAGATCACAAAAGAGGGCGCCGGCCTTTTATACGAAAAGTATCTGGCCCTAAAAGCAGAACTGGAAGAGATGGGCATGTTTGCCCCGGAGTACAAGCAGCCGATTCCTGCGTATGTAAAGAAAATCGGCGTTGTCACAGCACCGACGGGAGCTGCTGTGCAGGATATCAAAAACATTGCACTCCGCCGGAATCCCTTTGTCCAGATCATCCTCTACCCGGCCCTGGTGCAGGGAGAGGGAGCGGCGGACAGCATCGTGGAGGGCATACGCCGTCTGGACGTACTGAATCTGGATGTGCTGATCGTGGGCCGCGGAGGCGGTTCGATCGAGGATCTTTGGGCGTTCAATGAGGAAAAAGTAGCGCGTGCCGTTTTTTCCTGCCATACGCCGGTGATCTCCGCCGTCGGCCATGAGACCGACACAACGATCATCGATTTCGTGGCAGATCTGCGCGCCCCGACCCCGTCCGCAGCGGCGGAGCTGGCGGTCGCTGATGTCCGCGCGGTACTCAACACACTGGAAAATTATAAAAGCCGCATGAACCATGCGATGGCAAACCAGACGCAGAGAGCGAGAAGCCGCCTTCTGCAGTACGAGACAAAGTGGAAGTATCTCGGACCGGAAAATAAGATCCGTGACCAGAGAGCACGCCACGCCGAGCTGGAGCGTCGGTATACAGATGCGATGGAAGAAAAGCTCAAAGAAGCGCGCCACCGCCTTGCCCTTTACATTCAGGCGATGAAGGGTCTGTCCCCGCTGGACAAGCTGAACCAGGGCTATTCCTACGTGGAAAAAGAAGGAAAAGCCATCACTTCGGTGCAGGATGTCAAAGAAGGTGATCTGCTCGAAATCTGTGTATCAGACGGAAAGATCACAGCGCGCGCAGAGAAGACATCGGCCGTATCCTGGATGGAACAATCGTGAAAAAGCAGAGAATCGAGAAAACATGGGAAATATGGAAGCAGAAGAGAGAAAAGAAGAAGGAACCCCTTCCGGTGAGACACTGGAAGCAGCATTTGGAAAACTGGATCAGATGCTCGAAACGCTGGAGAGCAGCGATGTCAGCCTGGAAGACTCCTTTCGTTTATACAAGGAGGGAATGGAGCTTTTGAATGAATGCAGTCAGAAAATTGACCGCGTCGAGAAAAAAATGCTCCAGATGAATGAGGATGGAACATTCAGAGAATTTTAAAGCGGTACTCGAAGAAAAAACGCGGGAAACGGAAAGTATCATTGCCGCTTACCTGCCGAAAGAGGAAGGCTTTGCAAAGGAACTGGCAAAAGCCATGAATTACAGTATGACAGCGGGCGGAAAGAGGCTTCGTCCGCTGCTTTTGCAGGAGAGTTTCCGTCTGTTCGGCGGAACCGGGGAGGCAGTAAAACCATTTATGGCAGCCATGGAGATGATTCACACCCATTCCCTGATCCACGATGATCTCCCTGCGATCGACAACGACGATTACCGCCGCGGCAGAAAAACGACCCATGTCGTCTTCGGGGAGGCCGTCGGCGTGCTGGCAGGAGATGCCCTTTTAAACTATGCATACGAGACAGCCTGGAAAGCCTTTCCACTGGAGGAGCACACCGACCGCGTAGTGCGTGCTTTTGGCATTCTCTGTCAGAAAACCGGAATTTCCGGCATGTTGGGCGGTCAGAGTGTTGACGTGATGAATGAAAAAGCCGGCCATTTCGCCATCGACCGTGAGATGCTGGACTACATTTACGAGAACAAGACTTCGGCGCTTTTAGAGGCTGCCATGATGGCAGGTGCGGCACTTGCAGGAGCAAACGACGATGATCTTGACGCGCTCTGCCGGATTGCCTCCAAAGTCGGAATCGCGTTCCAGATCCGGGACGACATCCTGGATGTCACATCCACGATGGAGGAGCTTGGAAAGCCGGTTTTCAGCGATGAAAAGAATGAAAAAACAACGTATGTGACGATGTTTGGCACAGACGGGGCGGAGCAGGAGGTAAAACGGCTCACGAAAGAGGCCGTGGACGAACTGAAAAATCTGTCCTGTCCGGGAGATAAAATATTTCTGGAAGAGCTGTTTGAATCTCTGACTTCCAGAAAAAAGTAAGGGATGATTTCATGTTAGAAAAAATACAGAAACCAAACGATATTAAGAAGATTCCGGCGGACCAGCTTCCGGCGCTTGCAGAGGAAATCCGGGAATTTATTATCGAGTCTTTGAGTAAAACCGGCGGCCATCTGGCGTCCAATCTTGGTGTCGTGGAACTGACGATTGCGATGCACCGCGTCTTCGATCTTCCAAAAGACAAGCTGATCTGGGATGTGGGACACCAGTCCTACACGCACAAGATTCTGACCGGGCGGAAAGACGGGTTTGAAACGCTGCGCCGGGAAGGCGGCATCAGCGGATTCCCGAAGCGGAGCGAGAGTGACTGCGATGTATTCAACACCGGCCACAGCTCGACCTCGATTTCCGCAGGCGTCGGCTATGTGCGTGCACGGGAACTGAAAAAAGAAAATTATTCCGTTGTTTCGATCATCGGAGATGGTGCGCTGACCGGCGGCATGGCGTACGAGGCGCTGAACAATGCGGCCAGCCTGAAATCGAATTTTATTATCGTTTTAAATGACAACGAAATGTCGATCACCGAGAATGTCGGCGGTATGTCATCGTACCTGTCCGGCCTTCGGACGGCATCGGCGTACACGGATTTCAAGATGGACGTCACAAAGGCATTGAACCGCATTCCGGGCATCGGACCTGGCATGGTGGATGCGATGCGGAAGACGAAAAGCAGCATCAAACAGATCATCATTCCGGGCATGCTGTTTGAGGATATGGGACTTACGTATTTAGGTCCTGTGGACGGCCACAACATTCCGCAGCTGATCAAGACCTTCCAGGAAGCAAAACGGTTTGAAGGACCGATTCTGGTGCATGTCCTGACACAGAAGGGCCGCGGCTATGAGCCGGCGATGCGCCACCCGGCAAGATTCCACGGTGCGGGTCCGTTCGATGTGAAAACAGGATTGCCGGTTGGAAAATCCAATCCGACGTACACGGATGTCTTTTCCACGGTCATGCGGAAAATGGGAGATCGAAGAAAGGATGTTGCGGCAGTCACGGCGGCGATGATGACCGGTGTCGGACTGAAACGCTTCTCCAACATGTTCCCGGACCGCTGTTTCGATGTGGGAATCGCAGAAGAGCACGCGGTGACATTTGCAGCGGCACTGTCACTCGGCGGCATTACGCCTGTCGTTGCGATTTATTCTTCATTCCTGCAGCGGGCGTACGATCAGATCATGCATGACGTTTGTATGCAGAATCTCCATGTCGTCTTTGCGATTGACCGCGCCGGTCTTGTGGGCTACGACGGGGAGACACACCACGGCATTTTCGACCTTTCCTATCTGGGTTCGATGCCGAATATGACAATTCTTGCACCGAAGAACCTCTGGGAGCTTTCGGATATGATCAAATTTGCGGTCGATTACGACGGCCCGATCGCGGTGCGCTACCCGAGAGGGGAAGCGTATACGGGATTAAAAGAGTTCCGTGCGCCCATCTGCCTCGGAAAATCAGAAGTGATCCATGAGGGAAGCCGTGTTGCACTTCTTGCCGTCGGCAGTATGGTAAAAATGGCAGAAGAAGTGCAGAAACAGTTAAAAGAGCGGATGGATATGGATGCGGCGCTTGTGAATGCGCGGTTCGTCAAACCAATCGATGAAGAACTTCTTCGAAGCTTTGCCGATACGTATGAGCTTGTCGTAACACTCGAGGAAAATGTAAAAGACGGCGGCTTTGGAGAGCGCGTCCTTGCTTTTGCCGAGGAAGAAGACCTTCCGTTTGGCGTGGAGATCATTGCACTGCCGGACCGCTTTATTCCGCACGGAAGTGTATTATACCAGATGAAACAGGTCGGCTTTACGCCGGAAGATATCTGCGGCAGAATTGAGGAATACTACAGAAAACAGGGGCAGGAAGAAAGATGAAAAAACGATTAGATGTATTACTGGTAGAACGGGGCCTTGCCACATCGCGGGAAAAAGCGAAAGCCATGATTATGGCAGGAGAAGTTCTGGTGGACAATGAGCGGGAGGACAAAGCCGGTTCCATGTTCCCGGAAGAAGTGGAGATTGTCTTAAAAGGAAAACCACTGCCGTATGTGAGCCGCGGCGGCTTAAAGTTAGAGAAAGCAATGAAAAACTTTGACCTTACCCTGGATGGAAAGGTCTGCATGGATGTCGGAGCATCCACCGGCGGCTTTACCGACTGTATGCTGCAGAACGGCGCCGTCAAGGTATATTCCGTGGATGTCGGCCACGGCCAGCTCGACTGGAAGCTGCGGAACGATCCGCGCGTTGTCTGTATGGAGCGCACGAACATCCGTTACGTCGTGCCGGAGGATATCGAGGAGAGACCGTCCTTCGTATCGATCGACGTATCGTTTATCTCCCTGACCAAGGTGCTGCTTCCGGTCCGGAATCTGATGGAAGAGAACGGCGAAATTGCAGCTCTGATCAAGCCGCAGTTTGAGGCAGGACGCGAAAAAGTCGGCAAAAAAGGTGTTGTCCGTGATCCGGCTGTACACAAAGAAGTCATTGAGATGGTCATTTCCTATGCGAAAAGCATTTCCTTCGGCGTGCGCCATCTGGAATTTTCTCCGATCAAAGGACCGGAGGGAAATATCGAGTATCTCGTTCACCTTGTCCGGCTGCCGGACGGCGTGACAGAGGAAGAGACCAATGTCGATGTAGACGCCGTTGTAAAGAGCGCACACGATACACTGGATAAATAAAAGGGTTAAGGAGCATGATATGGAGCGATTTTACCTGATCACAAACAGAGCAAAAGACCCGGACCTTACCGTGACAGACCAGATCAGGCAATATCTGGAGGAGCGCGGAAAAACGTGTCTTCTCTGCGATAACAGCGAAAAAGGGGAAAAATACCATTATACGGATCCGGCGAAGGTTCCGTCAGATATCGACGGCATTCTGGTGCTCGGTGGTGACGGCACGCTTCTGCAGGCAGCAGGCGACGTGGTGGATTTACAGATTCCACTGCTCGGCATCAATCTGGGAACGCTCGGCTATCTTGCGGAAATCGACCGTGACACGCTTTATCCGGCGCTGGATCATCTGATGGCGGATGAGTATACGATTGAGCACCGCATGATGCTCTGCGGATCGATTTACCGGGACGGAAAGCTGATTGCGGAGGACACGGCACTCAACGACATTACGATCACCCGTGAGGGAAACCTGCGTGTCGTCCGGTTCGACAATTACGTCAACGGGGAGTTTTTAAATTCCTACAGCGCCGATGGCATCATCATCGCAACGCCGACCGGTTCGACCGGCTACAGCCTCTCCGCGGGCGGCCCGATCATCTCACCGTCAGCCAGCCTGATGCTGATGACACCGCTTGCCCCGCACACCCTGAATACGAGAAGCATTGTCTTTCCGGCAGAGGATGTGATCGAGGTGGAGCTCGGGCCTTCGAGAGACGGCGGCATTGAACAGGGCATGGCATATTTTGACGGCGACACCCGCGTTCCGATGAAAACCGGCGACCGGATCGTGATCAAAAAGGCCAGACGGGATACTCTGATTGTGAAGATCAGCAACATCAGTTTTCTGGAGACATTAAGAAAGAAAATGGCAAACATTTAAGATATAGTTACTGGGGAAGGATGCTTGAAATGAAAATCGCGAGACATGCACAGATTATCAAATTAATTAACCAATATGATATTGAAACACAGGAGGAGCTGGCAAAGAAGCTGGAGGAGAGCGGCTTTGCCGTAACGCAGGCGACGATTTCGAGGGATATCCGCCAGCTGAAGCTCACAAAAGTACCAAAAGAGAACGGCGGAAGCCGCTATGCGGTTCTGCAGAACGCACCGTCCGAGGTTGGGAGCCGCTATGCGCGCGTGTTAAAAGACGCGTTTATTTCTGTTGATCTTGCCAAAAATATTCTGGTCATCAAAACCGTGTCTGGAATGGCGATGGCGGCGGCAGCGGCTTTCGATGAGATGAACTGGAATGAAATTGTCGGCTGCATCGGCGGAGACGATACGATTCTCTGCGTGGCAAGAGACGATGATGCGGCGCTTGTGGCAGCAGAACGACTGAAAAAAATGGTGGACGGCATGGAGGAGACGGGCGAAGAGTTCTAAAGAACGCACGTCTCTGCAAAAAGAGACAAAAAGATGACAGCAGGTGTGACACCGGAGGAAAAGAATGCTCACAAACTTACACGTAAAAAATCTGGCCCTGATCGACGAAGCGGAAGTGGAGTTCGGTCCGGGCCTGAATATACTGACCGGAGAAACCGGAGCCGGAAAATCCATCCTGATCGGTTCGATCAACGCGGCGCTTGGAAAGAAGATATACCGCGAGATGATCCGGACGGGAGAGACAAGCGCGCTGGTGGAACTGGTCTTTGAAACCGAAAATCCGCATGTGCTGGAGCTGTTAAAAGAGATGGATCTCGAGGCGGAGGAGGGACAGGTGATTATTTCCAGAAAGATCACCGGATCCCGCAGCGTCTGCCGCATCAATGGCGAGGCATGCAATATCTCGCAGGTAAAAGCTCTTGCGTCCCTGCTGCTCGACATCCACGGCCAGCATGAGCACCAGTCGCTGCTCTATCCGGACCGGCAGATCGCGATTCTTGACGCGTTTGCGGGAACCGAGGCGGCCACGGCAAAAGGAGAGGTCCGGGCGCTGTACCAGGAGTGGAAGAATGTCCGAAAGGAGCTCTCGGCGTACGAACTCGACGAGGAGGCAAGAAAGCGGGAGGCAGCATTTCTTACGTTTGAAATCAACGAGATTGATCAGGCAGAGCTAAAAGAGGGCGAGGACGAAGCGTTGGAAACTGCGTACCGGAAAATGGGCCATGCGAAAAAGATCGCGGAATCTCTGCAGACGGTATATGCGATCACCGGCTACGGTGCAGAGAACAGCGCCGGGGAGCAGGTCGGCCGCGCAATCCGGGAGCTGCAGCAGGCCGCGGTGTACGACGATGCACTTTCCGGTCCGTCGCAGACCCTTTCCGATATTGACGGACTGCTGAATGATTTCAACCGCGAAATTTCCGCATATCTTTCCGAACTGACCTTTTCCGAAGAAGAGTATTACGAGACGGAAAAGCGGCTCGATGAGATCAACCGCCTGAAAGCAAAGTATGGAAAGACGATGGAAGAGATCACCGCATATCGCGAAGAACAGCAGAAAAAACTGGAAAAACTGGAAAACTTTGAGAGCTGCCGTGCCGCACTGCAGGAGCAGTTACAGAAAACGGAGCAGAAACTGGATGCGGCCGCACATAATCTGTCCAAAATCCGCAGAAACTATGCAAAACGGCTCGAAACACAGATTATCGAAGGTCTGCGCGACCTGAATTTCCTGCATGTCGCATTTGAAATTTCATTTGAAAAGACAAAAAGCTACACCGAAAACGGAACCGATGCTGTGGAGTTCTTAATCTCCACAAACCCGGGCGAAGCGATCCGTCCGCTGGCGAAAGTTGTTTCCGGCGGTGAATTGTCGCGAATCATGCTTGCAATCAAGACGATTCTTGCCGACCGCGACGAGACAGAAACCCTGATTTTCGATGAAATCGACACCGGAATCAGCGGAAGGACGGCGCAGAAGGTTTCCGAAAAAATGGCACAGATCGGGCAGCGCCATCAGGTCATCTGCATCACCCATCTGCCGCAGATCGCAGCGATGGCAGATTCTCATTTTGAAATCGAAAAAAACGTCGAAGAAAACGAGACCGTCACATCGATCCATCCATTATCCGAGGAAGATTCTGTCAGAGAACTGGCAAGAATGCTCGGCGGCGCGAAAATTACGGATTCTGTTCTGGCAAATGCCAGCGAGATGAAGGAATTGGCACAGGTACAAAAATCTGCAAGACTCAAATAAAGAGAAGTCCGCATACTAAGAGGGAAATCACGAAACAAAGCGTGGTTTCCCTCTTTTTCGCGGGCGGCGAGTCAAAGTCCGTGCCTGCACGAGAACTTGACGACCGCCGCGAAAACAAAAGAAATGCCGCAGTTCTGCCCTGCGGCGGAAAGGATGGGAATGCAAATGACGAGAAAACAAAAATACCGAAGAGTCCTGCTTGCGCTGGCGGCGCTGTTTCTGATCCTCGCTGTTCTTCTTGGCTACGATGCCATGCGCGAATCCCTGCCGGATACGATGTATGTGGATGAGAACAGCGAAAGCCCGTTTCAGCCGCTCACGAAACATCCGCTTCTGACAATTTCGGAAGATACGAAGGAAGCAGAAAAAAACGAATTCGGAGAAACGGGTGAAACGGTTGTAGAATGTTCCGCCGCCGGGATCCCGCTGAAAAAGATCCGTGTGATCCAGGAAGAACGGCCGAAAGTTGCCGTCTGCGGCGCGCCGGTCGGTATCTATATGGAGACCGACGGTGTGATGGTGATCCGTACAGCCGAAATCCGTTCGTCCGACGGAACCGTCAGCCGTCCGTCAGAAAATATTCTGCGGGAAGGCGACTATATCACAAAAGTAAACGGACAGAGCATCCGCAGCAAGCAGGAGCTGATTGATGCAGTAAAAGTATCAAACGGTTCCCCGGTGTGTCTTTCCCTGCTTCGGGACGGGGAAACGATCGAAGTGCAGGTGACACCGCAGAAAAGCCAGGACGGCACCTGCCGCCTCGGGGCCTGGGTCCGCGACAATATGCAGGGAATCGGAACACTGACTTTCGTGGAACCGGACGGAACCTTTGCAGCGCTCGGCCATGGAATCAGTGATGTCGATACCGGAAAAATGCTCCAATTGAACGGCGGAGAACTGTATCTGACACAGATTCTGTCTGTGATCCCGGGAAAAGCGGGTGTACCGGGTGAACTGCAGGGTGTGATCCATTACGAAGAAAAGAACCGTATCGGATCAGTGGCGGAGAATACCATCTACGGTATCCACGGCGTTCTGGACAGGGAAAAAAGCAGTGCACTGCCGCTTACCGTGACGGAAATTGCCTATCGGCAGGAGATCGAGACGGGCCCGGCCACCGTACGGATGTGCGTGGACAATACGGTAGAAGAGTATGAGGCGGAGATTACAGAAATCGATCTTGGAAGCGAGAATACGAACAAAAATTTTGTGCTCGAAATTACCGATCAACGGCTGCTACAGAAAACCGGCGGCATCGTACAGGGAAATTCCGGCTCGCCGGTGCTCCAGAACGGAAGGCTGATCGGCGCCATTACCCATGTTTTCGTAAACCATCCAGAAAAAGGCTACGGTGTCTTTGCGGAAAACATGCTTGCACGGAACTGAAAAAATATGCGTTAATTTGGTTGGAATTGTTACAAACTTCCGAATTTTTACGGAAAATGTCGATCGAATTTTCAAAAAATTACGGGAAATATATTGAAAATGCGAAAAAATAAAATTATAATGTCTGTGTGATTGGAAAAAGTTCAGAAGAAAACGGATGCAGTGAAATTCCGGAAAGACTATGAGTTTTTGCAAAGGAGAGCTTTATGGAAAAGATCAACATTGCCATCGCGGATGATAACGAACGCATGCAGGAAATGCTTGGGAACGTCATAAAACAGGATGACACGCTTGAACTGATCGGGCAGACCGGAAACGGAAATGATATCTACAGTATCATCCGCGACAAAGAACCGGACGTCGTACTGCTTGACATTTTCATGCCGAAGATGGATGGTCTGACTGTAATGGAGAAAGTCAATGAGGATAAAAATCTGAAAAAAAGACCTGCCTTTATCGTTGTCTCCGCCGTAGGAGAGGAGAGGATCACCGAAGATGCGTTCCGGCTCGGCGCTTACTATTACGTCTTAAAACCGTTCGACAACGAAACTCTTCTGAACCGGATCAAAGCAACAAAAGGAATGACAGCAGTAAGAAGATACCATCCAAGAAATTTTACAAACCCCGGAAAAGAGCCGATCTGTCCGCCGGAAAACAGTCTGGAAATCGATGTGACAAATATGATCCACGAGATCGGCGTTCCTGCCCATATCAAAGGATACCAGTACCTGCGCGATGCGATTCTGCTTTCCGTAGAGGACACGGAAATGCTCAATTCCATTACCAAGATTCTCTATCCGACCATCGCGAAACGCCACCAGACAACGTCAAGTCGTGTCGAGCGTGCCATCCGTCATGCGATTGAAGTGGCCTGGAGCCGCGGCAAAATGGACACAATCGACGAGCTGTTCGGCTATACCGTGAACAACCGCAAGGGTAAACCGACAAATTCTGAATTTATTGCATTAATTGCAGATAAAATACGTCTTGAACTGAAAAATCAGTAAAAAGTAACAAAAAAATCCGAACAAACGGAGAAATTACAGAAGTTTAGACTTTTTTTTCTGGACAAAGTACGGTATAATACAGACAGGACGTTGATTATCCTTTCGCGTTTCATAGGATCGTGACAAAAAGGAAGGAATTACAGAAAAACAAAGATGCGATAATCAGCATGAAATTACAGGAGGATTCTTTTCATGAAAAATATTTTGTTCGTGGCTTCAGAGTGTGTACCGTTCATCAAAACAGGCGGTCTGGCGGATGTAGTAGGTTCTCTGCCGAAGTACTTCCCGAAAGAGTATTTTGATGTGCGCGTGGTGATTCCAAAATACGCGGGAATCAAAGAACAGTTTAAAAATCAGATGCGGTATGTGACAAACTTCTACATGGATCTGAACTGGAGACAGCAGTATGTCGGCATTTTCGAGATGGAATATGAAGGCATCAAATTCTACTTTATCGACAACGAGGAGCATTTCGGAGGAAGCACTCCATATGCGGGCATGCCGTGGGATCTGGAAAAATTTGCTTACTTCAGCAAAGCAGCGCTTTCCATTTTACCGACCATCGGCTTCCGCCCGGATCTCATCCACTGCCACGACTGGCAGACCGGTCTCGTTCCGGTTTACCTGCACGAGCGTTTCCAGGCAGATGAATTCTATCGGGGAATCAAAACCGTCATGACGATCCACAACCTGAAATTCCAGGGCATCTGGGACCGCAAGACGATTCAGAGCATTACCGGCCTTTCCGACTACTACTTCACACCGGATAAGCTGGAGTTCAAACACGATGCCAGCTACTTGAAGGGCGGTCTGGTTTACGCAGATGCGATCACCACCGTCAGCAATACATACGCGCAGGAGATTCAGACCCCGTTCTATGGCGAAGGACTCGACGGTCTGATGTGTGCAAGAGCAAACGATCTGCGCGGTATTGTAAACGGACTCGACTACAATGAGTGGAACCCGGAGACAGACGCTCAGATTGCAAAGAATTTCAATGTAAAGAACTTCCGTAAAGAGAAAGTGAAAAATAAACTGGCACTGCAGGAGGAGTTAGGACTCGAGGTCAATCCGAAGACGATGATGATCGGTATCGTATCCCGGCTGACCGATCAGAAGGGCTTCGACCTCATCAGCTATATGATGGATGAGATGTGCCAGGATGCCGTACAGTTTGTGATCCTTGGAACCGGCGAGGAGCGCTACGAGAACATGTTCCGCCACTTCGCATGGAAATACGACAAGAAGGTTTCGGCAAACATCTACTATTCCGATGCAATGTCACACAAGATCTATGCATCCTGCGATGCCTTCCTGATGCCGTCCCTGTTTGAGCCATGCGGACTCTCCCAGCTCATGAGCCTCCGCTACGGAACCCTTCCGATTGTCCGCGAGACCGGCGGCCTCAAAGACACCGTAGAGCCGTACAATGAGTACGAGGGAACAGGAACTGGATTCAGCTTCACAAACTACAATGCGCATGAGATGATGGGTACCGTGCGGTACGCAGAGCGCATCTATTACGACAAAAAACGCGAGTGGAACAAGATGATCGACCGCGCAATGGCACAGGATTTCTCCTGGGCGAATTCCGCAAAACAGTACGAGGAAATGTACAACTGGCTGATCGGATAAGCTGGTCTGCATTCTGAAAAATAAGAAAAAAATCCCGAAATGGCAGAAGAGGAAAGAAAAGCCGTTTCGGGATTTTTTGCAGTATTTTTGGGTTGCGGCAGGAGAGTGGAATATGCTACACTTGTGCATAAGGATATATTCGAAGCAGCTCCGGTGCAGAGGATTTGGGGGCTGAAAAAAGACACAGGAAAAAAAGAAAAACAGTTGACAACAAAGCAGATTTGTAATAGTATGGATACAGAAGCGAACGGACGTTCGCATGGTAAGGAGAATATTCAGTATGGGAAATAATAACGAAGATAAACTGCGTGCACTCGATGCCGCACTTGGACAGATTGAAAAACAGTACGGAAAAGGAGCTGTCATGAAGCTCGGAGATTCCGCAGCAAACATGAACGTGGAAACCATCCCGACCGGCTCTTTAAGCCTGGATATCGCACTCGGTCTTGGCGGTGTGCCGAAGGGAAGAATCATCGAGGTATATGGACCGGAGTCTTCCGGTAAAACAACCGTAGCGCTCCACATGGTAGCCGAAGTACAGAAACGCGGCGGAATCGCCGGCTTCATCGATGCAGAGCATGCGCTCGATCCGGCCTATGCCAAAAACATCGGTGTTGATATTGAAAACCTCTATATCTCACAGCCGGACAACGGCGAGCAGGCACTTGAGATCACCGAGACGATGGTCCGTTCCGGTGCGGTAGACATCATCATCGTGGACTCTGTTGCAGCACTCGTTCCAAAAGCCGAGATCGACGGCGACATGGGAGATTCCCACGTCGGACTTCAGGCGCGTCTGATGTCTCAGGCACTCCGGAAACTGACTGCAGCGATCAGCAAATCCAATTGTATTGTTATCTTTATCAACCAGCTGCGTGAAAAAGTCGGTGTCATGTTCGGAAATCCGGAGACCACAACCGGCGGCCGTGCACTGAAATTCTATTCTTCCATCCGTCTCGATGTCAGAAGAATCGAAGCCTTAAAGCAGGGCGGAGAGATGGTCGGAAACCGTACCAGAATCAAAGTCGTGAAAAACAAAGTAGCTCCGCCGTTCCGCGAGGCAGAATTTGATATCATGTTCGGAAAAGGAATCTCCAAAGAAGGAGACGTTCTGGATCTGGCAGCTTCCGTCGGCATCGTACAGAAGAGCGGCGCATGGTTCGCATACGGCGGCGACAAGATCGGCCAGGGACGCGAAAATGCGAAAGCATACCTGCGCGAGCATCCGGAAATCATGGATGAGATCGAGCACAAAGTGCGCGTGGCTTACGGCCTGATCAAGGAAGAAGCGCCGGAAGGCACAGAAGAAACAGCAGCAGTTCCGGAAACCGAAGGAGACGACGAATAAATGTTTGTGACAGAGATTCGTCCTCTGAATAAAAAGAAATCACGGATCCTCTTCGATGACGGAGAGGATCTGGTTCTTTATAACGGGGAAATCCGCGCTTCCCGCATCAAAGAGCAGGAGGAGCTTCCCGATGAGGTTTACGAAAAGCTGGCAGGGGAAGTGCTGACTAAAAGGGCCAAACACCGCGCGATGTATCTGCTGCTCGGACAGATGCGGACGAAAAAAGAGCTGGAAGATAAGTTACGAAAAGACGGCTATCCCGAGAGAGCCATTGAAGAGGCTGTCTCGTACGTGGAGAGCTTTCACTATATCGACGACCGCGCATACGTGGAGCAGTATCTTGCGGGCAGCGGTGCGAAAAAAGGGAAAAAGGCAGTCCTCTATGCGCTGGCACAGAAAGGCGTGGACCGGGAACTGGTGGAATCCGTCCTGGAAGAGCAGGAGGATGCCCGCGATGAGTATGAACTTGCAAAAAGTGCCGCCTTCGCAAAGCTCGGCACGCCGCACCGGCTGGATGAAAAAGAGTACCGCCGTGCCGCCGGTTTTCTGACGCGGAAGGGATTCGGCAGTTCCGAAATCCGTCGGGCACTGGAAGAATACCAAGATTCCGCTGACGAAGAATCCTGAATATTCCCGGCGATTCCGCCACATGCCGCGAAATTATGTGCAATAAATTACATGAATATTTTTAAAACATTGACAAATTTGTGAAAACAGTATAAAATTGTAGTGTTGTAAATGTGCAATGAAAACTAAATAAGGAGGTGCTCCGGTAATGAGTACAGGTATTACAATTCTGCTGGTATTCATTGCTGTAGTAGTCACGCTGCTTATTGCGGTTCCTGTTACCAGGAAAATTGCTGTGGACAATAAAATCAAGCAGGATGCTGAAAAAATTGGCACAGCGGAAGAAAAGGCGAGAAACATCATAGATGAAGCACTGAAAACTGCCGAAACTAAGAAACGGGAAGCCCTGCTGGAGGCGAAGGAGGAGTCTCTTCGTACGAAGAATGAAGTAGAAAAAGAGACCCGAGAGCGCAGAGCGGAACTGCAGAAATATGAGAAGCGCGTTTTATCGAAAGAAGAATCTGTAGATAAAAAAGCGGACGTATTGGAGCGTCGTGAAAACGAAATTGCAGCAAAAGAGGCAAGCGTCAGAAAGAAAGAAAAGGAAGTAGACGGTCTACACGAAAAAGGAGTACAGGAACTGGAAAGAATTTCCGGTTTTACCTCCGAGGAAGCAAAAGAGTATCTGTTAAAATCTGTGGAAGACGAAGTAAAAATCGACACAGCAAAGCTCTACAAAGAGCTGGAGAGCAGAGCAAAAGAGGAAGCAGGCCGTAAGGCAAAAGAGTATGTGGTAACAGCTATTCAGAAATGTGCTGTCGATCACGTATCCGAGAGTACCATCTCCGTGGTACAGCTTCCGAGCGATGAAATGAAAGGCCGCATCATCGGCCGTGAAGGACGAAACATCCGTACACTCGAAACCATGACAGGCGTTGACCTGATCATCGACGATACACCGGAAGCAGTCGTTCTTTCCTCATTCGATCCGATCCGCCGTGAGGTGGCAAGAATTGCTCTGGAAAAACTGATCGTAGACGGAAGAATCCATCCGGCCCGCATCGAAGAGATGGTAGAAAAGGCCCGCAAAGAAGTAGAACAGAATATTCGCGAGGAAGGCGAGGCAGCCGCACTGGAAGTCGGTGTACACGGACTTCATCCGGAGCTGATCCGTCTCCTTGGAAGAATGAAATTCCGTTCCAGCTACGGACAGAATGCATTAAAGCATTCGATCGAGGTAGCACAGCTTTCCGGTCTCCTCGCAGGAGAGGTAGGATGCGATGTCCGCATGGCAAAACGTGCCGGACTGCTTCATGATATCGGTAAATCCATCGACCATGAGGTAGAAGGATCTCACATTCAGATCGGTGCAGATCTCTGCAAAAAGTACAAAGAATCTCAGATTGTGATCAACACAGTAGAATCACATCACGGGGATGTAGAGCCCCAGTCTCTGATTGCATGTATCGTTCAGGCAGCGGATGCAATTTCCGCAGCAAGACCGGGTGCAAGAAGAGAAACACTCGAAACATATACCAACAGATTAAAACAGTTGGAAGACATCACGAATTCGTTCAAGGGTGTCGAAAAATCTTTTGCTATTCAGGCTGGTAGAGAAGTCCGCATCATGGTTGTTCCTGAGCAGGTATCCGATTCTGAAATGGTACTGCTCGCAAGGGATATCTCGAAACAGATCGAAGCTGAACTGGAATACCCGGGACAGATCAAGGTCAATGTTATCCGCGAGAGCCGTGTAACGGATTACGCGAAATAAAAGACTTTCTACGAAACAATTTAATAACGAAATCAAAAAGAGGCTGTGGACATGAGCAATCATGTTCCACAGCCTTTTCAGCGTGTATAAGAACAGTAAGTTTCAAAAGAATTTATACGTGCCGTATCCGGTTCGAGCGCATTTTCTGAGGTGTAGAGCCATACAGCTTTTTGAAGGTCCGCATAAAAATTTTGTAATTCGACAGCCCGTTTTTCTCCATCAGTACCGTGATCGTTTCGTCGGAATTCTGTAAATCTTCGTACAGGTGCATCGTGCGCACATCGTTCAGATATTCGAGAAAGGTCTGTCCGGTATACTTTTTAAAGAGCCGGCAGAAATACTCCTTCGAGAGCGCCAGGGAATCCGCGGCTGTTTCGAGGCTTAACGGTTCCGGGTAATGCACTTTCACCCAGTTCATAACGTGTGTCACGCGCTGCAGATCGCGCTGTGAACCCGTGAGGGATGCCGAAGGGATCTGGTGGGAATACGACCGGCAGAGATGGTACAGAAATTCGTACAGTCGTGAGGTAAAGAGAAGCTGGTATGAATCGGAAGGATTCTGCCGGATCTCGTTCATCTCCGAGAGCAGTGCGCGGAGCGGAGCCGGCTGTTCCGAGCAGGGAATGATCGTGTCGAAACGCATCGTATCAAAGTCCGGCAGATATTGGCGCATCTGGCTTGCGGAAATCTGCAGCAGAAGATATGTACAGGTATTGGAGCGCGTCATATGGAGGTCGCCGGAGTTGATGATAATCAGATCGCCCTCGTTTAACTGATACTCCGTTGCCTGGACAATCGCGGAAAACTGTCCCCTGATCAGATAGAGAATTTCCACATATTCGTGCCAGTGCGCCGGAAAAACAAAAGCGGGCGCATCCTGCAGCTCAAAACGGACGTGCAGCAGATCGGTTTCGTGTATTGTTTCGTAAAAGCAGGATTCCATAAGTACCTCCAGGATGTGATAGAAATATACGTCAATTATAATCAAAAAAGATAAGAATATTGTACCAGAAATTGTGCGAAATATCAATATCAACCAGAGAAAGGACAAGAAAGGAACTAGAAGTTACACGAAAAAGGGAAGATAATGGAGACATTAGCACGAAACAAAGTTTGGGAGGAACAAAGACATGAAAGCAAAGGTAAGAACCTTTAACGGAACTACATCTCCGGAAGTAACCCAGCGTGAAACAGATCACCGCAAACTTGCCCGCGAGGCAGCAGCAGAGGGATTCGTTCTTCTGGAAAACAAAGATCATTTCCTGCCGCTGGCAAAGGGCAGCAAGGTAGGTCTTTACGGAGCAGGTGCGATCCGCACCATCAAAGGAGGCACCGGTTCCGGCGATGTCAATGAGCGTGACAGCGTCAATATTTTCCAGGGCATGAAAAATGCAGGCTACGACGTAACAAGCAGTGAATGGCTGGAGGATTACGATAAACTCTACGTACAGGCAAGACTGGACTGGAAAAATGAGATTTTCACAAAATTGAACGGAGACGACACAAAATTCTTTGATGCTTACTCTGCAACCCCGTTCTTTATGCCATCCGGAAACCCGATCGATGAAGAGAAAGCAGCAGCCGACGGTGCAGACACCGCATTCTTCGTTCTGGCACGTATCGCAGGAGAGAACAAAGACCGTTTTGATACGGAGGGTGACTACTTCATCTCCAAAGAAGAGAAAGCTATTCTGGCACAGGTTTCCAGATGCTATAAAAACGTTGTTCTTGTTGTCAACACCGGCGGCCTGATGGATCTGGCATTCGTAGAAGAATTTGACAATATCCGCTCTATTTTACAGTACGTACAGGCAGGCCAGGAAGGCGGAAATGCATTTGCCGATGTTGTAAGCGGCGATGTAACCCCATCCGGAAAAATGACAGATACCTGGGCAAAAGATTACTATGATTATCCGGGTGCAGAGGTTTACAGCTACAAGAGCGGCGACCTCATGAAAGAAAAATATGAAGAGGGTATCTTCGTTGGATACCGTTACTTCGATACCTTTGAAGTACCAGTCCGTTACTCCTTCGGTTACGGTATGTCCTACACCGATTTTGAGATCAGAACCAATGACATCAAAGTAAGCGGCCGCGGCATGATGAATCCGAAAGTAAGCGTGACTGTTACCGTCACCAACACCGGCGATACTTATGCAGGAAAAGAAGTTGTACAGATCTACGCTTCCTGCCCGCAGGGAAAACTGGTGAAAGAGTTCCGCCGTCTGGCAGGCTTTGGAAAGACAAAGCTGCTGGCTCCGAAGGAATCCCAGACGATGACCATCACCTTTCCGCTGTATCAGCTGACTTCCTATGAGGAGGAAAGTGCATCCTGGATTCTGGAACCGGGCATGTATGGTATCTGGGTTGGAAATGATCTGAATACATCTGTTCTCTCCGGCGCTCTGGAGCTGGACGAGAAAGCAGTCATGACAGCGTGTGAAAATATCTGCCCGATGAAAGAGGAATTGAATGAGATTGTTCCTGATGCAGAAAAAGTTCAGGCAAGAGAGGCTGTATGGCAGAAGGAAGTAAAAGAAAAGAGAATGAGCGTGATCGAGCTCAAAGCATCTGAGATTCCAACTGAGAAAGTAGATTACCAGCCGGTACCGGAAGAGCTTCCTGGAAAAGCAGGAAAGATTGTGGAATCCCTTTCTGTGGATCAGCTGGCACTCCTTGCAACCGGTGATCCGGGAAGAGCACAGGGCAACGCGCTTGGCTCCGCAGGAATTTCTGTTCCGGGAGCAGCAGCGGAGACATCCCCGTGTGCTTCGGAGGAGCCGTGGAATGTAACCACCATTGCTCTGGTGGACGGACCTGCAGGTCTTCGTCTGAAGAGAGAATACCAGGTAGACAACGGAGAGATCGTAGCGAGCGATTTCCTGGCGGCACTGGAAGGCGGATTCTTCAGCAAACCGCAGGAAAAACGCGGAACAACCTATTATCAGTTCTGTACCGCAATTCCGGTCGGAACACTTCTGGCACAGAGCTGGGATGTAGAACTGATCAAGAGAGTCGGCGAAATGATCGGCCATGAGATGGAACTGTTCAACGTAACACTGTGGCTGGCACCTGGTATGAACATCCACAGAAATCCGCTCTGCGGAAGAAACTTTGAATACTATTCCGAGGATCCGTTGCTTGCCGGTATGATGGCGGCTGCCATGACACTCGGTGTACAGAAGGTACCGGGCTGCGGAACCACGATCAAACACTTCGCATGCAACAATCAGGAGGATAACCGTATGGGCTCCGATTCCATCCTGTCCGAGCGTGCACTGCGTGAGATCTATCTGAAAGGTTTTGAAATCGCAGCCAAAGATGCACAGCCGATGTCCATTATGACATCTTACAACCTGATCAATGGTGTGCACGCTGCAAACTGCTACGATACCTGCACGAAAGCAGCGAGAGATGAGTGGGGATTTGCAGGAGCTATCATGACCGACTGGACAACCACCAACGTACAGATCCAGGGCGAGTGTACGGCAGCGGGCTGCATGAGAGCCGGAAATGACATGGTAATGCCGGGTCTGCCGGAGGATCACGAGAACATCAAAAAAGAACTTGCAGATGGAACTCTGACGATGGCAGAACTGAAACGCTGCATCTATAACACGGTAAATATCGTACTGCAGTCCAATATGTACGAGGGCGCAGTCAGCTACCTTGATCAGTTCGATGATCTGGATACCTATCTTACCGTGAAATAGGGAATTTGCAGATAGCTGTTTTTAAAGAAGAATGAGCGGATTACGAATGAGACGCAAACATTATCTTATGGGGATATACAAAAAAGCAGGGTTTGAAATTGACAGAATTTCCGGTGCGTGAAACATTTGGGGGACCCTGAAAAGAAAAAAGAAGTGCCATTTGCAGATGGGGGTCTGCAAAGTCGGCACTTCTTTTTTTTGCGTTGCTTTTGGAATCCTTCATGTATATCATCCAGAGATCCGGAATACATTGACAGTAAGGCAGAAAATAAGGAGGCGCAAAAAGCAAATGAGAGAACGGGATGAGAATGCATATATTCGTTTTTTTGCCCTCTGGTTTGCGGCCGGTATGACCCTCGGTGTACTGCTGCTGCTTGCGGCATCCCACACGGGAATGAAGGAGGGAAATAGCGTCCGCCTCTTTCAGGCGGAGGCGTTTTTTGGAAGAAAAATTTCCGCAAAGGCCTGCTTTTCCTATCTTCTAAAGGTACGGTTAGCACCGGCATTTGCGGGACTTCTCTTTGGATTGACGGCAATCGGTGCGTATTTTGCCACTGCTGCCGTTTGGGCATATGGTTTTCTGTGTGGCGTCTTTCTCTCGGCTGCCTATCTGCAGAACGGAATGGCAGGTCTTTTATTCTTTTTTCTGGCTCTTTTTCCGCAGATTTTCCTCTACCTTGCCGCGTTATTTCTGATGGCTGCTGCGTGCAGCCGGATGGCAGAGACGAATCACCTTGCCGGCGGCATACAGAAAAAGGAATATTTTTGCTTCGGCGTGCGCTACTTCTTTGCACTGATCCTGCTTCTGTGGGGTATTCTGCTTGAGAGTTATGTCAATCCGTGGTTTCTTGCGAAAATCCTGTAAAAACGGTCTGAAAAGGGAATTGCATTTTTGAAAAAACGTGTATATAATTAAAAGCATTGTTACCCTTTATCGGGCAGTGAGAGGGAGAAAAAAGCAAAAAGGAAAAAAGCTATGCAGGAAACGATACAGTCATTTACGGACTATCTACAGACGGAAAAGAAAGCGTCAAAAAATACAGAAGTCTCCTATCAGCGCGATCTTCGAAAGCTGGCAGTTTTTTTGAAGGAGCACGGAATAGAAAAACCGGAGCAGATGAATGCAACGGTTTTAAATTCTTATTTATTATATCTGGAGCGGGAACACTTCTCCCCGGCAACGATCTCGCGCAGCATTGCGGCGATTCATATGTTTTGCCAATATGCATGTCAGGAGGGAAAAATGGTATCTGACCCGTCGAAAGCGTTGCAGCCACCGAGGGTTGAGCGAAAAATGCCGGAGATCCTTTCCATCGCAGAGGTCGATCTGCTGCTTCGCCAGCCCAAAACCGACACGCCAAAGGGTATCCGCGACAAAGCAATGCTGGAAATGCTGTATGCGACCGGTATCCGCGTCAGTGAGCTGATCCATTTGAAGATACAGGATGTCAACCTTATGATGGGCTACATCACCTGCCGCGATGAAAAGGAGCGGATCGTTCCGTTCGGCGGACCGGCGAAAAAGGCGTTGGAGCAGTATCTGGGGAGTGCGCGCGCAGCCCTGATGCATGGACGGGATGATGATGTATTGTTTGTCAACTGCTCCGGAGGTCCGATGAGCCGTCAGGGATTCTGGAAAATTCTGAAATCCTATGCGAAATCCGCAGGCATTACGGCGGATATTACGCCGCATACCCTGCGTCATTCGTTTGCAACCCATCTGCTGCAAAACGGTGCGGACTTAAAGAGTGTCCAGGAGATGATGGGACACGCCGATATTTCGACGACGCAGATGTATCTCCACCTTGGTGTGAATAAAATCAGGGATGTGTACCGGAAGGCACATCCGAGAAAGTAAAGGTGGAACAGAAAAGTAAAACGATAGAAAAACCTCCGCCGCAGACTGGTGAAAAACTGCAGCGAAGGTTTTTGATGTTTTTAGGGTGTTGAGAAAATTTAGCACTCCTCAGCGATATCATAAATCAGGCGTTCGGTCTGATCCCAGCCAAGGCACGGGTCAGTGATGGATTTACCATAGACATGATTTCCGCATCCGATTTTCTGATTGCCAGGCTCCAGATAGCTTTCGATCATAACACCTTTTACGAGACTTTCGATATCCTTGTTGCATCGTCTTGTGTGCAGAACGTCTTTGACGATACGGATCTGCTGCTCGTATTTCTTTCCGGAGTTGGAATGGTTGGCATCGATGATGGTAGCCGGGTTTACGAGATGTGTTTCGTTGTATTTCTCCAGCAGAAGCTGAATGTCCTCGTAGTGATAGTTCGGCACGGAGTTGCCGTGCTTGTTGGTCGCACCGCGGAGAATGGTGTGCGCCAGCGGATTTCCGCTTGTCTTTACCTCCCAGGTACGGTAAATAAAGGAGTGGGAGCCCTGTGCGGCAATGACGGAGTTGATCATAACAGAAAGATCACCGCTGGTCGGGTTTTTCATGCCGGCCGGAATGTCGATGCCGGAAACAGTCAGACGGTGCTCCTGGTTTTCTACGGAACGTGCGCCGACCGCAACATAGGAGAGAATATCGGACAGATAGCTCCAGTTGGACGGATACAGCATTTCGTCTGCAGAAGTCAGATCAGTCTCTTCTACTACACGCATATGCATTTTACGCATGGCGATCAGGCCGTGCAGCAGGTCCGGCTTTCCTTCCGGGTCCGGCTGATGAACGATACCTTTGTAGCCTTCACCTGTGGTACGCGGTTTGTTGGTATAGACACGCGGGATGATGATCAGTTTGTCGGATACTTTGTCGGCAACCTTTGCCAGACGGTGATTGTACTCCAGAACAGCGTCTTCGTTGTCTGCGGAGCAAGGTCCTACGATAACAAGAAATTTATCGGAATCCCCGGTAAAGACTTTTGCGATTTCAGCGTCACGCTGTTTTTTGATTTCGGTTGCGCGGGCGCTTAAGGGATATTGTTCCCGGATCTCTGTTGGGGTGGGAAGTTTTCTTACAAATTCAAGGCTCATTTTCGTTCTCCTTTATCTTAGATGCACTTCTTTTCTAGCTGCGGACAGAGGAGCGTTCTTGTGTGCCCCGTCGCAAACTATCTATAAATTATAATACATAACGCGAAGATTGTCGATATTTTTTCGGCGAAAATTCTGTTTCTCTTAAAAAAGATAGAAAAAAGGTATCAATGAACAGCAAATCCGTTTGCAGATTCCCGATGCAGGAACAAAAGTGCCATTGTCATAATGGTAAGTTCACTTGCAAGAATACCATAGAGATAGCCACGGATGCCGAAAACCGGGACGAGAAAAAGAATTGCAAGAATACGAATTACATCTCCGGCAAGGTTCTGGAAAAAAACGAGAGAAGTTTTTCCAAGGCCGTTTAAAATGCTTCCAAGTGTCGTTTCCAGATAGAGAAAAGGACTTAAAAATGAAAGGATACGCAGAAAAACGCCGACTTCTTCGTTTTGAAAAAGGAAACGTCCAAGCCACGGACCGAAAAAGAAAAAGGCAAAAACAGCGGAAGTGCCAAGCAGCACACAGAAAGAAATTGTATAACGGATCGTGTCTGATATTTGCTCCGGCGTACCGTCGGCCTGCTGTTTTGCTACGCCGGGCAGAAGCATGACGGACACCGCGTGGGTGATGGCAGATGGAAAAAAGATCATAGGAAGTGCCATACCGGTGAGAATGCCATACTGCGAGAGCGCTGCTTTCCGGGAAAGACCGAAGGTGACCAGACAGCCGGGGAGCAGAGCACTTTCAATGCTGTGGAGGACATTCAGAAGAATACGGTTCAGCGTAAGCGGAAGATTCAAAACGGCAAGCTCTCGGAAGGTATCGTACCAGAGGGTCTTTTCTTTGAAAAAAACAGAAATCGGGCGGTGTTTCTGAGGGGACCTGCTGTGCGAGACGGACAGGCAGGCCATCAGAAAGAGACACGAAAAGAGTTCGCCGGCGGCAGTACCGAATGCAGCGACAGCGGCAGAGGGGAGGCTTGTGGAAAGACAGAAAAGCCAGGCAAGGTAGGAAGCGCCCATGCGCACGAACTGTTCCAAAAGCTGGCAAAAAGAAGGCAGTGCCGTCTGATTCTGGCCAAGATACCATGCCGAGAGACAGTTGTGGATCCCGGAGGGGAGAATGCCGAGTGATAAAATCCGGAGGAGCAGAATCGTCCGCGGCTCAAAAAGAAGCCGTGTTCCTATAAAATCCGCGCTGAAAAAGAGAAAGATGGAGGCGGAGAAGGAAAGTATCACTACAATGCCGCATCCGGCCGCCAGACAGATCTTTGCCCGTCTGGAATCCTTTTTGGCAAGGTACGATGCGACAAAGCGCGAGAGCACCGTCTGCATGCCGCCTGCGCCAAGGGAGAGCATCAGTGCGTAGAGTGGTGTGGCGAGCTGGTAGATACCAAAGGCTTCCGCACCGATCCGGCGCGACAGGAATATTCTATAGAGAAATCCAAGAATTCTGCAGATGATCCCGGACGCGGTCAGGATCAGTGTGCCAAGAAGAAGCGTGTTCTTTCTTGTGATTTTCAGCATGGGATAGACTCCTTTCACGGCATTGCGCAGATAGTCTAAAATATGCGAAAAAACTCCTTGACAGAACCCCGTGATAGGTGCTATTCTGAGTGAGAAATAAATCCGATTAAAACTGTCGGAATTGGAAAACGACAGCACAGGAAAAAGGAGAACCAGGAATGAAATTATCGACCAAGGGAAGATATGGCCTGCGTGCCATGATCGATCTGGCGAGTCACGAAGAAGAGGGTGCAGTGTCCATTGCCAGCATTTCAGAACGCCAGAATATCTCAGAGAGCTATCTGGAGCAGCTGGTGCGTCCGCTTCGAAAAGCCGGATTCATTGAGAGTGTGCGGGGAGCAGGCGGTGGATATGTACTTGCAAAACCGGCAGATTCCATTTCGGTAGGAGATGTTCTCCGTGTGCTGGAGGGCGGACTCGAGGCAGTCACGTGCTCGGTCAATGAAGGCCTGGGCGGCTGCGATGCGGCCGATTTCTGCGTCACGCGTTTTGTGTGGCAGAGGATCAATGAGGGAATTACGAACGCTGTGGATTCCATCAGCCTCGGAGAGCTGGTTCAGCAGAGCCGGCAATTAGAGAAAAACAGAAACAGCGATAGAAATGACAAGGAGTGAACAACAATGATTTATCTGGACAATGCGGCAACAACAAAAACAGCCCCGGAAGTTGTCGAGGCTATGCTTCCTTATTTCAGCGAATACTACGGAAATCCATCCAGTATTTATGCAATTGCAGGAAAAAGCAAAGAAGCCATCACCAAAGGAAGAGAGCAGATCGCAAACGTGCTCGGCGCAAAACCGGAGGAAATTTATTTCACAGCCGGCGGCAGCGAGTCCGATAACTGGGCGTTAAAAGCTACCTTTGAAGCATATAAAAATAAAGGAAACCACATCATCACCACAAAAATCGAGCATCATGCGATTCTTCATACCTGTGAGTATCTGGAAAAAGAGCGCGGTGCGAAAATCACCTATATCGGCGTCGATGAGAACGGCGTTGTCAATCTGGATGAACTCGAAGCAGCCATCACACCTGAGACCATTCTGATTTCCGTTATGGCGGCAAACAACGAAATCGGAACGATTCAGCCGATCAAGGAAATCGGAAGAATTGCAAAAGAACACAATATTTTATTCCACACAGATGCCGTACAGGCATTTGGCCAGATCCCGATCAATGTGGATGAGTGCAATATTGATATGCTCAGTTCCAGCGGTCATAAGATTAACGGACCGAAAGGAATCGGCTTCCTTTACATCCGAAAGGGTGTGAAAATCCGCTCCTTCGTACACGGCGGTGCGCAGGAAAGAAAACGCCGTGCCGGAACAGAAAATGTACCGGGCATCGTAGGATATGGAGTTGCGGCAGAGCGTGCGGCAAGAACTATGGCGGAGCGTACCGCAAAAGAAATCGAAGTACGTGATTATCTGATCAACCGTATTTTAACCGAGATTCCGAACTGCCGTCTGAACGGCGATCCGGTAAAACGTCTGCCGAACAACTGCAACATCAGCTTTGAATTCATCGAGGGAGAGTCCCTTCTGATCATGCTGGATATGAAAGGTATCTGCGCATCCAGCGGTTCTGCATGTACTTCCGGATCCCTGGATCCGTCCCATGTACTGCTGGCCATCGGACTGCCGCACGAGAAAGCACACGGTTCCTTACGTCTGACTTTAAGTGAGGAGATCACAAAAGAGGACGTTGATTTTGTTGTAGAGCAGATTAAAGCGATCGTAGACCGTCTGCGCAGCATGTCCCCGCTGTATGAGGATTACATCAAAAAACAGCAGGGTAAATAAGTTTAAAAAAATAAGACAGTCCATCCAGAAAGCCGGTACAGAAAAATTCAGGTAAAAGCTGTGCCGGAGGAGGACTGCTTTGAAATAGTTCAGGAGGAAGAATAACAATGTACAGTGAAAAAGTAATGGATCATTTCCAGCATCCGAGAAATGTAGGAGAAATTGAGAACGCAAGCGGTGTAGGTACCGTTGGAAATGCAAAATGCGGCGATATCATGAGAATGTATCTTGACATCGACGATAACGGCATCATTCAGGACTGCAAATTCAAAACCTTCGGCTGCGGCGCCGCAGTTGCAACCAGCAGTATGGCAACCGAGCTGGTAAAAGGAAAAACCATCCAGGAAGCTCTGGAAGTAACCAACAAAGCTGTTATGGAAGCACTCGACGGACTTCCGCCGGTCAAAGTTCACTGTTCTCTGCTTGCAGAAGAAGCAATTCACGCTGCACTCTGGGATTACGCAGAGAAACACCACATCAAGATCGAAGGTCTTGCAAAACCGAAGTCTGATATCAGCGAGGGCGAGGAAGAGGAAGAATACTAAGTATGGGAAAAAAGAAGGTAGTCGTTGGAATGTCCGGCGGCGTAGATTCCTCGGTGGCAGCGTATCTCCTGAAAAAAGCAGGATACGATGTCATCGGGGTGACCATGCAGATCTGGCAGGATGAGGCCGAGACAGTCCAGGAGGAAAACGGGGGCTGTTGCGGCCTCTCTGCTGTTGATGATGCAAGGCGCGTGGCACAGGTGCTGGACATTCCGTATTATGTCATGAACTTCAAAAAAGAGTTCCGTGAGAACGTCATGGACTATTTCACGAACGAATATCTCTGCGGCAGAACACCGAACCCGTGTATCGCCTGCAACCGCTATGTGAAATGGGAAGCGTTGCTTCAGCGCAGTCTTTCCATTGGAGCGGACTACATTGCGACCGGACATTATGCAAGAATCGAACAGCTTGCCAATGGACGGTATGCGATTGCAAATTCGGTAACAGCGGCAAAAGACCAGACGTATGCACTGTATAATCTGACCCAGGAGCAGCTTTCGCATACGCTGATGCCGGTCGGAGACTACACAAAAGATCAGATTCGTGAGATTGCAGCAAAAATCGGTCTTCCGGTAGCAAAAAAGAAGGATTCCCAGGAAATCTGCTTCGTGCCGGATCAGGATTACGCTTCCTTTATCCAGAACGAGACAGGAATCGTGGCACCGAAAGGCAATTTCGTGAATACAAAGGGTGAAATCCTCGGTACCCATGAGGGGATTACCCATTACACCGTAGGACAGCGCCGCGGACTCGGCCTTCCGATGGGACACCGCGTGTTCGTACTGGAAATCCGTCCGGAGACGAACGAGGTTGTGGTCGGCGAAAATGAAGAGGTTTTCGCAAAAGTAGTAAAAGCAAACAAAGTAAACTATATGGCAATTCCGCCGCTGGAACTTGGAGAAGAGCTCTCCTGCACCGCAAAAATCCGGTACGGGCACAAAGGCTCCCCGTGCGTGATCAAACGGACCGGGGAAGATGAGATTACCTGTACCTTCCCGGACGGCGTGCGTGCTCCGACACCGGGACAGGCTGTTGTCTTCTACGTGGACGGCTGTGTCGGCGGAGGCGGAACGATTACGGAGGCCGAAAGATGAAAATAGCGGACTGTCATATGCACAGTTTCTTTTCAAGTGACAGCGAAGCACCAACAGAAGAGATGGTAAAACGGGCAGTCGAGCTGGGACTTCCGGCAATCTGCCTGACGGATCACTACGATATGGATTACAGTACCGGCGAGTTCCAGCTCGATACACCGGCATATGCGGCAAAAATCCGGGAACTGCAGGAAAAATACCACGACAGAATCGATATCCGATTCGGCGTGGAACTGGGACTGCAGCTCCACTTAAAAGAACGGATGGAAGAGTATGTAAATGCGTGGCCGTTCGACTATGTGATCGGATCCATGCATGTCATTGACGGAAAAGACCCCTATTATGAGGATGCTTTCCCGGACTGGACGGCAGAAGAGCTGTACCGGGCGTATTTTCGGGCTACAGCAGAAAATATCCGGTTCTTCCACAATTTCCAGACGCTTGGTCATCTGGATTATGTGGTACGCTACTGCAGAGAAAAGGGAAAAGATTACAGCTACCGCGCATTTGCGGACGAGATCGATACCATTTTAAAAGAGCTGATTCAGTACGATATCGCGCTGGAAATCAACACCGGCGGCTACAAGGCAGGCCTTGGCGTGCCGAATCCGACGCCGGATGTCATCAGAAGATACCGGGAACTGGGCGGCGAAAAGATCACCTTCGGTGCCGATGCCCACAAACCGGAACATATAGCGTTTCATTTCGCGGACGCGGCAGCTATCGCGCAGGAAGCCGGATTCCGGTACTACGTGCGGTTTAAAGAGAAAAAGCCGGAATATCTGCCGATCCAATAGAAAACACGCAGGAAAAGCCGGAAAAAGCCCCAGAAAGGCTGGATTCCGGCTCTTTCTGCAATAGACGGATCTTTCGAAATTTTGCAGAAATACGGATTGGCATCCGGCTTCTTCACAAATTTTAGAAATAATTTCGTATTTTCTTGAAAATAGAACTTGAATTTTCCGACGAAATTAGGTATTATACAGATAAGGTTGATGTTTCTTTAACAAAGTACAGAGACTCAAAATTAAAATTCACTTTTTAGGAGGAATTGAAAATCATGGCAGTAAAAGTAGCAATCAATGGTTTTGGCCGTATCGGACGTCTTGCATTCAGACAGATGTTTGGAGCAGAAGGTTATGAAGTAGTAGCAATCAACGATTTAACATCCCCGAAGATGTTAGCTCATCTGTTAAAATATGACTCTTCTCAGGGAAAATATGCTCTGGCTGATACCGTAACATCCGATGAAGATTCCATCACAGTAGATGGCAAAAACATCAAAATCTATGCTTTCCCGGATGCTAACAACTGCCCATGGGGAGAGCTTGGCGTAGACGTAGTTCTGGAGTGCTCCGGATTCTACACCTCCAAAGCAAAAGCTCAGGCACACATCAATGCAGGTGCTCGTAAAGTAGTTATCTCCGCTCCGGCTGGTAACGACCTTCCGACCATCGTTTACAATGTAAACCATGAGACACTGACAGCAGACGATAACATCATCTCCGCTGCATCCTGCACCACAAACTGCCTTGCACCTATGGCAAAAGCTCTGAACGAACTGGCTCCGATTAAATCCGGTATCATGGTTACTATCCATGCTTACACTGGAGATCAGATGACTCTGGACGGACCGCAGAGAAAAGGCGATCTGAGAAGATCCCGTGCAGCTGCAGTTAACATCGTTCCAAACAGCACCGGTGCTGCAAAAGCAATCGGCCTTGTTATTCCGGAACTGAACGGCAAACTGATCGGTTCTGCACAGCGTGTTCCAACCCCAACCGGTTCTACCACAATCCTTACAGCAGTTGTAGAAGGAACTGTAACTGTTGACGAGATCAACGCAAAAATGAAAGCTTCTGCAACCGAGTCCTTCGGATACAACACAGATGAAATCGTATCCAGCGATATCGTTGGTATGAGATATGGTTCTCTGTTCGATGCAACTCAGACCATGGTTCTTCCGCTGGACAACGGAACAACAGAGGTACAGGTTGTTTCTTGGTATGATAACGAGAACTCCTACACAAGCCAGATGGTTCGTACCATCAAATACTTCAGCGAGTTAGCATAATTTAACAAACTGAACGGCAAAATTTCAGAGCCCAAAGGGTCCGGTCTGTTAAGGACCGGGCCCTTTTTGCGAATGCGGCGGAAAAATACGGCACAAAAACAGCCCTTTTCCGTGTGCAAAAATTATAAACTGCATTTTTAAATAAGGACCGCGATGCCGCAAAAACAAAGAAACGGCGCGGCAGATGCAGTTGGATATATGGAGGGAAACGCCCATGTTAAACAAAAAAACCGTAGATGATATCAACGTAAAAGGAAAAAGAGTCCTTGTAAGATGTGACTTCAACGTTCCGCTGATCGATGGAAAAATCACAGATGAGAACCGTCTGGTAGCAGCTCTTCCAACGATCAAAAAACTGATCGCTGACGGCGGAAAAGTAATTCTCTGCTCTCATCTTGGAAAACCGAAAGGAGAACCAAAACCAGAGCTTTCTCTTGCACCGGTTGCAGTTCGCCTTTCCGAGCTTCTCGGACAGGAAGTTAAATTTGCAGCAGATCCTGAGGTTGTAGGACCGAACGCAAAAGCAGCTGTTGAGGCTATGAAAGACGGAGATGTAATCCTTCTGGAGAACACCCGTTACCGTGCAGAAGAGACCAAAAACGGTGAGGAGTTCAGCAAAGAACTGGCTTCCCTGTGTGACGTATTCGTAAACGATGCATTCGGAACCGCACACCGTGCTCATTGCTCCAATGTTGGTGTTACCAAATATGTTGACACTGCTGTTGTTGGTTACCTGATGGAGAAAGAGATCGCATTCCTTGGAAATGCTGTCAACAATCCGGAGCGTCCGTTTGTTGCCATCCTTGGTGGATCCAAAGTATCCAGCAAGATTTCTGTTATCGACAACCTGATCGATAAAGTTGATGTCCTGATCATCGGCGGTGGTATGGCTTATACCTTCGCAAAAGCAGCAGGCGGCACCGTTGGTGATTCTCTGCTTGAGATGGATTATCTGGATTATGCAAACAAAATGAAAGAAAAAGCAGCAGCAAAAGGCAGGGCGCAAGGAGGTTTTCCTTTTGGTATACATTACAGGAGATATGCACGGAGATCTGTCACGATTCAAAAATCCCATTTTCAAAAAGCTGAAAGCCGGCGATGTTCTCATTGTCTGCGGTGACTTTGGATTTATCTGGAACGGTTCGCGCCAGGAGAAGCTGCTGCTGCGAAAGCTGCGGGAAAAGCCGTTCACCATTGCATTTGTGGATGGCTGTCATGAGAATTTTGACATCTTAGAGCATGATTTTCGCGTTGTAAAGTGGAGAGGCGGCAGAGCACACCTCATTGCACCCAATATTTTTCACATGATGCGAGGCGAAATTTTTAACATAGACGGCCGCTCCTTCTTTGCGTTCGGCGGCGGACACAGCCAGGACTTCGAATTTCGGCAGGGGCGCAATTGGTGGCAGCGGGAACAGCCGACACATGCGGAAATCAACCGCGCCATTCACAATCTGAACGATTATGATGCCAGAGTGGATTACATCATTACCCATGAACCGCCAGCCTCTTTGAAAGACTGCCTGGGTGTGGACATGCAGCAGCGGCTGGAAATTCATACATTCTTTGAGGATATTATCAAGCAGTGCCAGTATCGAAAGTGGTTCTTTGGAAAGTGCCACATGGATCGGTTTATTCCCATGAAGTTTTATGCCATGTTTGAAGAAGTGCTGCCGGTGGAGTCCGAAGAGTGGAGAAAGCCTGTGCGGAAAAAGCAGACACAGGAAGAGGCATAATCGGTTTCAGAACCGTTCTATCAAATAAAAAAGCTGTTCTCACAGGCAATACGCAGGAGAACAGCGGCTAAACCGGCGGAAATTCCTTTCGCCGGTTTTTTATGGGTGTAAATGCTTTTGAATCCGGTCATACTGCACATACATGGCCTGTACCTGATTTTCCAGCAGAAAATAATGCAGCAGATAGCAGAGAAATAACAGGAACAAGACACCAGTCAGGAGCAGCAGTGTAAAAAGTCCTGTCAGCAATGCAAATCCGGCAGAAAGCAGCGTCAGCACTGCAACAGTCATGGTAACAATCAGATGCACCAGCCGTTCGTGCTGGAAAAATACGATTTGCTGGAGATGGCTTTCCAGCACCAGCTTCCAGTCCGTGGATTGCGGCGGATTCTGGAGCAGCTGGTCGATAGATGCGGTATAGTTTCGGATTCTGTCTTTCATCCGAATGGAGATTTGTTTCATGAATGGTTCCTCGCTTGTCACTTGTGTTGGAGTCTTTTTGCAAGGCGTTGTCCGGTAGGCGTTGCCGCAAGGCCGCCTTCTGCCGTTTCCCGCAGGGTAGCAGACATAACGCTTCCTACTTCTGCCATTGCGTCAATCACCTCATCTGCCGGAATATGACTGACAATGCCGGCCAGTGCCATATTCGCACAGGAAATGGCATTTACAGCGCCAATGACATTTCGCTTAATACAGGGTACCTCTACCAGTCCTGCAACCGGATCGCAGACAAGACCCAGCAGATTTTTTAAAGCCATGGCGCAGGCATAGGCACAGGCATCCGGCGTACCGCCGCGGAGATAGGTTAATGCGGCGGCGGCCATAGCAGAAGCTGCGCCGACTTCTGCCTGACAGCCGGCCTCTGCGCCGGAAATAGAAGCACGTTCTGCAATAATTGTGCCAAAACCGCCGGAAACAAACAGCGCGTGGAGCATTTCTTCTTCTGTGGTATCCGGATAGGCCTGCTGATACGGAATCAGAACCGCCGGAATGACACCGCAGGAACCAGCAGTCGGTGCCGCAACAATACGTTTCATACAGGCGTTGCATTTGCCGGTTTTCAATGCCGTTGCAATGACCTGGTTCAAATAATTGTCACAGAGCAGCTTTCCGGTGTCGGCCATCTGCGCATACCGCGCACCGTCACCGCCGGACAGTCCGCTGAGGGAATGCTGGTTTGGTTCGTATTCGGCCACGGTTTTTTTCATCGTGTCCCACAGCAGCTGCATTCTGCGGATGGCTTCTTCCGTGTGCTCTGGTGTGATTTCGTCCAGATCATCTTCTAGGATTACCTTCCATATGGGAGCGGACTGGGCGGCCGCAACCAATTCTGCAATCGAATTCCATTTCATCTCAGATATCCTCCTCCCGGTTATAACTGGTGATTTTCAGAATGCCGTCCAGATCTTTCAGCCAGGACAGCATATTCTCCGGGATCTTGTCATCGCATTCCAGAATCATAACTGCATAGCCCCCTTTTACATTCCGATACAGCTGCATGGAAGCAATATTGATATTTTTTTGCGCTAGAACGGTGGTAACCTGTGCCACGTGTCCTGGGGTATCTGTGTTGTGGACAATTATAGTATGATAATCTCCGGAAAAATCGGTTCGGATTCCGTCAATTTCACAAATGCGCACACGGCCGCCGCCTACAGATGCCCCCACTACTTCCAGCGTATTTCCGGAGAGATCTGTTACAATCAGCTTTGCTGTGTTGGGATGATTCCCCCGTTTTGCAGATTCCAGCGCAAAACAAAAATCCAGGCCGCTCTGCTTTGCCAGAGAGAAGCTGTCCGGAACGCGGATATCATCGGGCTTCATGCCCAAAAGTCCGGCAATCAGCGCACGGTCTGTACCGTGCCCGGCACCAGTTGCCGCAAAGGAACCATACAGTGTGATATCGGCATGAACCGGGCTGTTCCCCAGGAGCTTCCTGGTGATATACCCGATTTTTACGGCACCGGCTGTGTGCGAACTGGACGGCCCGACCATAACGGGGCCTAGTGTGTCGAACAACTTCATGATTTCATCCTCCCGGATTTGGCGTGAAATGGGATTTCTTTGGATTCTGCAATGAGTATAGCACAAATTCTGTAAATCTGTCAATAGATACCGAATTTTTTTAAGTCACAAAGGAAATATCCATTGATTTCAATAAAATTCAGGCAGATTTTTCAGAAAGAAAGCAGAACCCAGGGAACGCGTCACGCATACACTGGAATGCGCAGATAAAGCGCAGAAAGGAGTGTTTTGTATGCAAAATCAACAGGAACGTGTCCCCATTTACAGTGGAATGCAGCATAATCTGCTGCGGGAATATGCGGCATCCATGCTGCCAGCTGCGACACCTGTCAAAAGCGATATGCCGGCACCGTTTCCGGAACAAACGCCGCCGGGCATGGCCTATATTCCATTCCAGCAATGGGAGGAACCGTATGACCCTGACACCGGCTTCCCGATCGGAACCATTTTTCCGGCGTTAGACTATCCTTTCCGCGGAGGTGGTTCTTGTGAGTGAGAAGATGAAACTATTTCGTATGATTCAGAAGTATGATTTTTCTTTGTATGAATTGCAGCTCTATTTAGATACCCATCCGAACTGTACACATGCGCTTCGGATGTGGAACAATCTTCAGAACATGCGAAAAAAGGCTGTATCCAGCTACGTACAGCAATTCGGGCCGATTCGCCCGGATCAGACAGATAGCAGCGCTCCCTGGAGCTGGGTGCAGGGGCCATGGCCGTGGGAAAAGGAGGCGAATTAAATGTGGGTGTATGAGAAAAAACTCCAATTCCCCGTCAATATCAAAACCCCCAATGCAAAAACCGCAAAGTATATCATAGACGCTCTGGGCGGCCCGGATGGTGAGCTGGGCGCATCCATGCGGCATATGCATCAGCGGTATATTATGAAACAGAACCGCGTCAAGGGCACTGTGACAGATATTGCCACGGAAGAACTTGGTCATGTCGAAATTGTGTCTGCAATTCTGTACCAGTTGACACAGGGGCTCACACCGGAGCAAATCAAGGAATCCGGTTTTGAGACGTATTTTGTAGACCACACCGCCGGCATTTACCCACAGGGTGCATCCGGTGCGCCGTTTACCGCGGCTTATTTCCAGTCCAAGGGAGATCCCATTACCGATTTGACGGAGGATCTGGCAGCGGAACAGAAGGCGCGCTCCACCTATGACAACATTCTTCGTCTTTGTGATGATCCGGATGTGCGGGAACCAATCAAGTTTTTGCGGCAACGTGAAATTGTCCATTTCCAGCGCTTCGGTGAAGCGCTGCGGATTGTACAGGACGATCTCAATGCGAAAAATTTCTACTGCTGCAACCCTTCCTACGATCCGGGCTGCGGCAAAAAAGCCATGAACCGAAACCGGAGAACGCGCGGATAGCCATTCCGATAGTTTCCGGTTCCCATACCAGAATGCGAAAAAAGGTGCAGCGTACCCTGCACTTCAAATAGAAAGAAAAGCAGACAGCTTTCCGGCCATAAAGCGGAAAAAACTGTCTGCTTTTTGTTGTTTGTTGTATTGCTTTTTGCGCAGGAAGCCTTATTCGCTGTCCAGCTTCAAAACACTCATGAATGCTTCCTGCGGCACTTCTACAGAGCCAAGCTGGCGCATTCTCTTCTTGCCTTCCTTCTGCTTTTCCAGCAGCTTCTTTTTTCGGGTGATATCGCCGCCGTAGCATTTCGCAAGAACGTCCTTCCGCATGGCCTTAATGGTTTCACGGGCGATAATCTTTCCGCCGATTGCGGCCTG